>ERZ772910.174-NODE-174-length-39739-cov-6.407217_pt1 | contig 39739 bp, 32 predicted proteins | sample MGYA00511357_ERZ772910 | MGnify/ENA primary metagenome ERZ772910 (study PRJEB29015, sample SAMEA2738096) | human oral metagenome | biome: human oral; feature: human-associated habitat; material: saliva | place: China | collected 2193 ... | reverse complement strand
TGAGTCTGCAGGGGTTGATGGGTTAGCTGGAGTAGATGGGTTAGCTGGAGTAGCTGGGTTCTCGGTTTGCCATACAGCATGGAAGGTCAGTCCGTTAATATACTGGAGTTCCGCCAGCTCGCCAGGTTGCATCACAGTACCGTCTTCTGCTACCCATTTAAGAATTGTATGACCGTCTGGATCAGTTAGGCCAGAAGGTGCGTATAGATGTCCTTCAAAATCTCCAGTAAACTTGTAGCCTTGAAGAGATACGTCAGATATAAACTGAACTGCCATTTCGTCATCAGGAACATCCTGTCGTACTGGAGGAATATTGCCCTGTGTAAAGGTAAAAGAAGTTTCAGTTGGAATTGATGCTACTGATGTTAAGGCAGTAGCATCTGTATTTGATGAAGTTTCAGCAAATACAGGGGTTACTCCAGCAACAAGTGATGACGTCACAATAGTTGCTGCTGTTACACAAACAAGAATGCGCCTTTTTGTTTCTTCGTGAAAAAACTTTGACATACCCATTTCTTTCATTGAGAGCAAATTTATTACTCTTACCTGCTTTTCATAGCTTGCTCATCTAGCAAACGATTACAAATAAATATCAATTTGCAAGTTCATTACATATCTCAAGGCTATTTTTGCTGATAATCACGTATTTAATATGGAGTATATATGTATTCACTTAATCCACATATTTGTTTAGATTAAAAATAAGTATGTCTAGCTGCTGTGTATTTAGATGAACAAATTTATAAACATAAAATGTCTCTTAAAACACTGATATGACGCCAAATGCAATTTGATCTCTTTTTGACAAAACGGTTAAATCACACGGGTTTCTCGCCAAAGGGTTGTGGAAAGAAGGCAAAATCAGCGCAATCGAATTTTTAGCGCTCTCTTCCAAGGAGACCACATGACCAAGATTCCAGAGGGCTACCGTTCAAGCCTTTCGCTTTACGATACGCAGAAAGCAATTGAGCAGGTCAAGAACGTGTTTCTGACCAAGCTGTGCGCTGCGCTGAAGCTGTCGCGCGTCACTGCTCCGCTGATTGTTGACCCGCTTACCGGCATGAATGACAACCTCAATGGCGTTGAGCATCCAGTTGCTTTTGACCTGCCAAACGTAGGCAAGAACGCCGAGGTAGTTCAGTCGCTCGCAAAATGGAAGCGTTATGCACTCTGGCGCTACAACTTTGCCGTTGGTCGCGGTCTGGTCTGTGATATGAACGCTATCCGTCGCGACGAACAGCCCGATAACCTGCATTCCATTTACGTGGACCAGTGGGACTGGGAACGCATCATCACGCAGGACGAGCGCAATACCGATACGCTGGAAGACGCCGTTTGTCGCATTGTTGAGGCAATCTCCGGAACCCTTGACGAGCTCAAGTGGCACTATCCACAGCTCAACACGCAGCTTAGCCGCGAAGTTACCTTTGTGACCTCGCAGGAGCTGGAGGACCTCTACCCTACCCAGACGCCCAAGCAGCGAGAAGATCTGTTTGTTCGCGAGCATCCAACCACCTTTATCGTGGGCATTGGCGGTGCTCTAAACTCCGGACAGCCTCACGACTTCAGGTCTCCCGACTACGACGACTGGTCACTCAATGGTGACCTACTGTTCTGGGATGAGACCTTGGACTGCGCGGTTGAAATCAGTAGCATGGGCATTCGTGTTGACGCTGAGGCACTTAAGTCACAGCTGGCAATCGCTGGATGTGAAGACCGCCTTGAGCTGCCGTTCCACAAGATGCTCGTTGACGGCGAGCTGCCCTTTACCATTGGTGGCGGCATTGGCCAAAGCCGTCTCTGCATGCTATTGCTAGAAAAAGCGCATGTCGGAGAGGTGCAGGCATCTATCTGGGACAAGCAGACCGAAGACCGCTGTGCGGAAGCAGGCGTTTCTCTGCTCTAAGCAGCGGGCCTGAACACGCGAAGCGGATCTACATCGCGTGTTACTAAACGCGCGTAGCCGCCCTTAAAACTAAAAACATTTTGGCGTTTCTCCTGTTAACGCTACAATAGTAACCCAGTGTAATTAAAAGCCACTGAGTCTAACTGGCGATTTAAGGAGCGACTCTATGAATTGCCCCAACTGCGGAGCTGAAATTAGCAAGCACGCAAAGTTCTGTTCCAACTGCGGACAGAAGCTTTCTGACGTCGCGGACGCCGCAGACGTCGAGAAAACCGATGCGCTCGCCGAGTCTACAGAACCTGCACCAGAAACCGCACCCGACAACTCCACCACAGCCACCGAGGTCATCGCACCAGCAGAAGCTGATGAGCCATCTGAAACCGCAACTGATCCAGACGCAACTGTCCTGGCAGAGTATCCAGTCGATGACGAAGACACAACTGCCGCAGAAACCTCACTCTTAGAGGTGTCGGCAGACGACTCCTACATCACCCCAGATGAGGTGCCTACCGCTGTCACCGACTCGGACGCCGTTGCAGACGCTGACGCGGATACTGACGCAGACCCCACTGTAATCGCAAACTCCAACGCTGCTGACGAGGAGCCTACGACCTTCATTAATGACCCAGATCGCATCAACGTCTTCACCGCCGATGACCTTGATTCAACTGCTATTTCGCACTTCGACCCTTCGCAGTTCACCGTTGTTTCAAGCGGACCTAGTTCCGTTGAGCGCAAGCAAACCAAGGACGGCTCGGACACACTCCGCAAAGTTGCATTTGGCCTACTTGCGGCTGTTCTGGTTGTAGGCGTACTGGCCATTGCTTGGGTCATTCAGTCCCACCAAGACGACGCAGCCAAGCGCAGCGCCGTCCAGCAGCGCATTGCAACCTATCAGGAGCAGATTGAGAGCGTTGGCGTTGATCCTCGCAGTGACAGTAGTCGTGTTGAACTTCTTAACCAGTACGAGAAACTCAATGAAATTGAAGAACAGATTCAGACTGATCAGAAGAATGGACAGTTCCGTATGCCTAATGGCAGTGACGATACAGGAATCAACGTTCTGAATAGCTCAATCTCTGACCGACAGAAGAGCATTCGCGACTGGTTCGAGGCCGACTACAAGCGCAGACTAACCGCAAACAGCTTCAACGACACAGATACCGCAAATACTATGGATCAAAAGTCTGTGGCAAATAAGCTTGTTGAGCTGCAGGCTCTTCTCGGAGATATTGAGCACGAGAAAATTATCTGGGGAGACGACACAGGCAACAATTCAACCTATGATTCATACCACTCTCGCGTATCTGACCAGATAAAGAAGGGTGAAACTCTTAAATCTGGCGTGGCTGAGAAGACCAAAAAAGAACAAGAGCAGAAGGATAAAGACAAGAAGTCCGAAGAAGACCGCAAAAAAGCTCAAAAATGGGTTGGCACCTATAGCGGTACCGGCACCGACGGCAAGCCGATGGAGGTTGTCATTCAGAAGGACGGCACGGTCATTTGGCGCACTGGTGGTCAGCCAGAAGTTCGTGGCACCTGGACCGGTGACGAGTCAAAGCTTGAACTTGACTTCAACGGCCAGGTCAGTGGCAGAAGCGAGCCTTTCACCCTCTCCTCTACCAACGGTGGAAGAACCGTAACCATCAGCTCTCAGAGCAGCACCTGGAATACTGACACACTTTCTAGGAAGTAACGCTGACTAGAAAACCGCACGTCACAGACACAAATATGGCGAGAAGACCGATCGATCTTCTCGCCATTTGTTTACAAAGCGAACGCTGTTCCACACGGTAGTCGTTCTTCTTGCCAAACTCCTACGCGCCAAGTGCGCGCTGTCCAAGCACCAAAGCACCTAGAATGCCCTGGTTTCCCTCGCAGCCGCCAGGGACAACGTAATTCTGGATATCCTCTATCTCGGGAGTGTTGATGTAGTCGTTGAGGTACGCAACAAGTTTCTGCTGGATAAGCGGGAACAGTTGCTTCTGCTCCATGACGCCTCCGCCCAAAATAATGCGCTGAGGTGAGTAGCACATTACATATGTGGAGAGGGCTTTTGCAAGGTAGGCAGCCTCAAGCTCCCATACCTCGTCTTTCTCGGTAAGCTCAACAGCTGGAAGTCCCCAGCGCTCTTGAATAGCAGGACCTGATGCCAGCCCCTCAAGACAGTTCTGATGATAGGGACACTTAGTTTGCTGCCAAAAATCGTTTGCCTCACGTTCAACAAGGATATGACCAGCCTCGGGATGGAGCATGCCGTGCTGGAGTTTTCCTTCAAGCAGCACGCCGGCGCCAATTCCGGTTCCTACTGTCAGGTAGACAACGTTATCAAGACCGCGAGCTGCACCAAAAACTGCTTCTCCTAAACAAGCTGCATTAACGTCGGTATCGTATCCAACAGGGACGTTCAGTCCATCCTTCAACGCCTGCAACAGATTGAAGTTGCGCCAACCTTGCTTAGGAGTCGAGAGAATCTTTCCGTAGCTAGGCAGACCAGAATTGACTCCCGTGGGGCCAAATGCTCCAACACCTAGAGCCTGAATAGAGCGAACTTTAAACCAGTCCACAATTTTTGGCAAAACAGACTCTGGCGTCGCCGTGGGAAAGACCTCACGCTCGTAAATTTTTCCGTCTGGTGTACCCGTGGCAAGAACAATCTTTGTTCCGCCAAACTCAATACCGCCAAGAAGCGTTTCTGCACACATGTTTTTCTCGCCAGTTACTTGTTAAGAAGCTTCTCGTACACGTCAATGAAGTCCTCAGCAATAATGCGGAAAGACTCGGCCTGCATAAGCTGGTCCTCAGCGTGCAGCAAGATGAGCGAGAACTCAACGTTGCTGTTATCAATTGCGGACTGCTGCAGCATGTTCAAGTGCGTGCTATGACCCTCATTGAAGATTTCTGTACCAGCAATAATATCTGCACGCGCGCCTTCAATATCACCCGTTTTTGCCTTCTGGATAGCGCCAATATACATTGACTTTGCCGTTCCAACGGTAGCAATAATCTCAAAGGCTGCTTCTTGCGTAGCAGTCATGCCGTCATCTAAATCCATTTTTACCCCATACTCTTTTCTTGAGCACCTGGGAGCTCAGAAAATCTTTTACCGCTTATTTAATAAGCTCCAGTGCGTCGTCAAGGATTTTTGCAGCGTTCATCCTGCCGTAATCAACCATAGGAATAACAGCTACAGGAGTAGATCCTGCTGCAGCCTCAACGTCTGCCTTTGCATACGCAATCTGAGGTCCAAGCAAAAAAACGTCTGCGCCATCGATAAGCTCAAGTGCCTTATTAAGAGGATTAGCAATAATCTCTGCATCCAAACCGCGAGAAGCAGCCTCTTTCTGAAGCTTCTGAACAAGCAGACTGGTGGACATTCCGGCGTTGCAAGCAAGTAAGATTTTCATGTGATCTCCTTTTGATGAGCCAGCCACCGAATTCGATGGCCGGCTTCAAGTGATACTCAGATTATAAGCTTACAAACTACTCCGCATCCTGAGCGTTCTCTGCAAGAGCCTCAGCCTGCTTGGCCTGTGCGCGCTCGGAGATCTTCATGAATGGCAGGTAAATTGCCATGGCGAGAAGAACCTCGACGACCTGCCAGATGACGGCACGAATGTCGCCACCGGTTGCCAGCCAACCACTCAGGAAGACTGGGGTGGTCCAAGGAACCATTGCAACGCAAGGGCTAATCCAACCAAGGTTGGTAAGCAGGTAGGTCAGACCGATGAACAAATCTGGAACAAGAACAAATGGAATCATCAGAGGAAGGTTAAAGACGATTGGGTAACCGTAAATAACTGGCTCGTTGATGTTGAAGATACCTGGGAGAAGAGAAAGTGCTGCAACGTCTTTAGAAGCCTTGTTCTTGGAGAAGACAAAGGTGTCAAGAAGCAGCATCAGAGTACAACCAGAACCGCCGATCAGAGCAAAGGTGTTGATGATCTGCATGTTCATGTAGTGGTCCTGAGGGATTGGCTGACCGGCTGCAAAGGTTGCCATGTTGTCAACAATAAGCATGGTCAGGATTGGCTCAATCAGAACACCAGAGATGGTGGACTGGTGAATACCAAGGCAGAACAGCAGGTTAGCAAAGGTGTAGATGATGATGACTGCAAATGGACCAGCATTCATGAGGCCCTTCAGTGGGGCGGAAATGCTTGTTGCAATGATGGTCATAAGGTCAGTACCAGCACAAACTGCAAGAAGAGCAGAAGCAATACCAAAGACGGTCAGGGTCAACATCATAGGAATCATGGTGTTAAAAGAATCTGCAACCGCTGGTGGAACGCCCTCACCAAGGCTGACCTTCAGCTGTTTAACGCTGGAGAGCTTAATGAAGATGGTGGTAGAAAGCAGGCCAATGATGATTGCGCCAAAGAGTCCGTTAGTACCGGTGAAGGAAGTGGAGAAAGCACCAGTTACATCAACGCCGGTAACTGCATAGCCAGTTGGCAGAAGCTTAGCAACATCAGCTACAGGAAGTGCGACTGCTGCAGCGGCTGCGTCTGCGGCGTTAGCTGCGTGAAGAACAGCGCCTGCAGTAGCAACAATGCTCTGAGGCATCATGATGATAAGAGCAGCAATGCCAATAACTACACAAGAAATTGCGTTCTCAAAACGCTTGTTACGAGCAAGGCAATAACCAATAATGCCTGCAAGAATAACTGCCGAGAAACTCAGAGTGCCCTGAGCAACAGCTGCACCCCAAACCTTGAAATTAGCCAGGGTAACTGGATCGTTTGCAAAGATGAGTGGGAACAGAACGTTGTTGATCAGTACTGCAATACCAGCCAAAATATAAATTGGGCTGACAGTTGCAAATGCATCGCGCAGGCTCCTCAAGTGAACTTGATTACCTACTTTTGCAGAAACTTCTGCAAATTTATCTAGAAACGATGCTTGGCCATTATCTTTTGCCATGAGCAAACTCCTTTCACGAGTTTCTAGTCAACTATATGTGTAGTGGCAACCTGCTTAAGCCACTCAGCTGATTTCTTAAGACGGCGGTTGTAGTTATCTTCCAGGTCAACCTCAACAAAGCCGTAACGGTTCTTGAAAGCATTTGCCCAAGACCAGTTGTCGATGATGGCCCAGTAGTGATAACCACGGCATTTTGCGCCGTCCTGAATTGCACGAGCAATCCACTCAAGATGACGACGGACAAAATCAACACGGTAGTCGTCCTGAATTACACCGTTTTCGTCTTTCTTAAGATCTTCTCGCTCTACGCCCATGCCATTCTCGGAAACAAACCACTCAAGCTCTGGATACTCATCACGAACTTTCATGGCAAAGTCGTAAAGACCCTGTGGGTAAATCTCCCAACCACGAGAAACATTCATCTCTGCTTCTGGCCAAATATAGGGGTCGGCAAAGTTTGGAATGCCGTTCTCATCAGTATCTTTTGCTGGAGCCTGAATACGCTCTGGGTGGTAATAATTGCAACCCAACCAATCCACTACGCCATCAGCAAGAATGAGCTTGTCCTCAGGGCGAATAGGCAGGTCAACACCACGGTCCTGCAGCGTATCAATGACATCCTGTGGAAGCTCTCCCTTAGTTACCAGGTCAAGCCACCAGCGAATGTTAACGCCGTCAGTCATACGCAGCGCCTCAAGGTCTGCCTCAGATGGATTCTCTTTGGTATATGGTGGTGCAAAGCAGTTAATGAGGCCAATGCGAGAGTCCTCAAGCATAAAACCTGCTGCTTTTGCACGGCGATACTCGCGAACACCAAGCGCGTGAGCAAGTGAAATATTGTACTGAACGGCACGAGCGCGAGAGTAATTCTTTACAAAGGGGTACCAATCGCCCAATGTGTAGCGAACCTCTGGCTCAACAATTGGCTCGTTAAAAGTGAACCAATAGCGGATTTCTTTTCCAAACGTTTCAAAAGCAATACGTGCGTAATGTGCATACGCCTCAACAACCTCACGGGACTCCCAGCCACCGCGGTTGAAGAGGTATTCAGGCATGTCAAAATGGTAAAGGTTTACAAAAATCTCAATACCAACCTTCTTAGCAACAGCAAAAAGGTGGTGATAGTACTTCTCGCCCTCTGGATTAAGGTTGCCGTTAATGTCCAGCAAACGACTCCACTGAATAGAAGTGCGGATGGAATCTAAGCCAAGAGACTTGAGAAGCTGAAGATCTTCTTCCATTCTTTCTGTAAAGTCATTTCCGGCATAGGAGCCAACGCGATTGTGGAATGCGTGGATGTCCAGGTTGGACCAGGTATCCCAAAGGTTTGGCAGCTTTCCGCCGTCTTGCCATTTACCCTCAGTCTGTGGACCAGACATTGACCCACCAAAGAAGAAATTCTCAGGCAACTGATACGACATGCCTATCCTTTCTCAAACGTATTAAACCTAACATGTCAACTTTATAAAACAGATATGTTAGATTTTCTATGTAGTATACTAATGCAAATCAGATAGAATGCAAAGTAAAATTTTGCTACCTGAGGAGGTGTCATGAATAAGTACGAACTGATTGTTCAGGATCTTAAAACTGATATTGCTATAGGCACGTATCCTGCTTATTCTCGTCTGCCTTCCGTTGCTCAGCTTTGTGAGCAATATGAAGTGAGCAAAATTACCATTAATAAGGCATTAGAAGTTCTTGAACAGCAAGGGCTTATTTTCAGGCGCAAAGGCTCTGGCACTTTTGTCAAAAAGCTGGAAGAAGGAACGCAGATTAAGCCAAGTAAAGAGGTCTCCGGTCAAATGGAAGGCTTCATGGCTGAACACGCCGCCCGAGGTGAGCGCGTCAAATCAAAGGTCTACACCTTTGAAGTTGAGCGTCCTTCTGAATACATTGCTAAAGCTCTTGATATTACTACCGAAGATTTTGTCTATAGAATTGTGCGTGTCAGGCTTGTTGAAGGAATATCGCAGGTCATCGAGTATACCTACATGCCCATTAGCCTGGTCCCCAATCTTAAAATGGCCCATCTGGAGCACTCAATTTACAACTATATTGAGAGCGAAATTGGGCTCAAAATTGCCAACGCGCACCGTGTTATCAGGGCAGTTATGCCTACAGAGGTAGAGGCTTCAAGGCTAGAAATTAGTACAGGCGATCCCCTCTTAGAGGTTGAGCAAATCGGTTATATCGACGATGGTCGTGCGTTTGAATATTCCATCTCGCGACATGCGCATGGCTATGAATTCATGACCATTTCTATGCACTAACCCCTGGTATAACGTTACAAATATGGCGAGAAGACCAATCGATCTTCTCGCCTTGTTGTTTGCGTGTGGATATCACAGACTTACTCGCCGAGGATGACGTGCCTGAACTCGCCGTCCTCGTAGATTCCGCAGCTATGGGTGCCGTCTTTTGGAATACCCACGGAGCCTGGGTTGAACACGGTGACCTCTGGGTGGTCAGCGCTTTGCATGTTAACTTTTCTGTGCGTGTGACCGTACACAAACGCGTCCATACTTGGCGTCTGAGGCCATTTATCAACGCTGTTATGAATACCAGGGCCAAAAACGTGGCCGTGCGTAAAGAAAATGGTGAACTGCTTGCCTGTCTTGGGATCTTTGTCAAACAAGATGTTGTAGTCAGCCATGCATGGGAAGTCCAGGACCATCTGGTCAACCTCTGCTTCGCAGTTTCCACGGACCGCAATAACCTTATCGGAAATGCTATTCAGCATCTCAATAACACGCTTTGGTGCATAATCTGCAGGAAGATCGTTGCGAGGGCCATGATAAAGCAGGTCTCCCAGAAGCAAGACGTACTTTGGCTGCTCCTCCTCAATGACCTGCATGAGTTTCTCGCAATAGTCGGCAGCGCCGTGAATATCTGAAGCAATGACAACCTTCATCAACGTATCCTCTCTATACGTGTTTCTACACGTAGCTTCATACGCGTGTATCAATCAATTATTTTATTGTATTGATGGCGTCCAACCAGTTACAAGCGCTGGCAATTCGGTCACCGTGTAAACGCCTGCTTAGAACCTACCGGTCATCCTTGCATCGGGATCAGCCTCGGAAACACGCTGACGAAGATCTGCAATAGCCGCAGGTATCTCGTCTGTGTTGTACGGCGTCATCTGATACACCCAGTTAATCCAGTTGCGATACAGCAAGTTAGCGTGCGCGCGCCAGGTAAACAGCGGCTGCTTTTCTGGATCGTTATCCGGGAAGTAGTTCTCCGGCAGGCGAATAGGCAGACCCTTATGGAAGTCGCGCCAATATTCCTCTGCAAGCGTGTCGCGATCATATTCAAAATGACCGGTTACAAAAATCTCATGAAAGTCTCTTGTGGCGAGAAGTGCAGGACCGCTGGTAAAGCCCTCAGAGAGCACTGCAAGCTCGGGGTGATCTACCAGAGCTGATGTCTCAATCGCAGCATGACGAGAATGCGGCATGTAATGTACCTCGTCAAATCCATTAGTGAGGAAGCAATACTCATCGCATAAACGCTGTGGGAAAATACCAAAGAGCTTAGCACCCAGCATTTTCTTAGGAATGTCGTGCAGATAATACAGGCCAGCTAGTGCGCCCCAACACAGGTACATGGTAGAAAAGACATGCTCCTGAGACCAGTCAACAATGCGACAAAACTCATCCCAATAGTCAACGTCCTCGTATTTAAGGTCCTCGATAGGAGCGCCGGTAACAATCAGACCGTCGTAATTTTTATCTTTGAAGTCATCAAAAGTTGAATAAAACGTTACCAGGTGGTCAGCGGCAGTGTTTTTAGATTCGTGCGAAGAGATGCGCATAAAGTCACACGTAACCTGAATAGGAGACTTTGAAATCAGACGGAGAATCTGCGTTTCAGTCTGAATTTTCTTGGGCATTAAATTCAAAATTGCCAGGCGAAGTGGACGAATCTCCTGGTGTTCTGCAACTTCTTCCTCAAGCGCAAAAATACGCTCTTCTTGCAGTGTCTTCTTAGCTGGTAAACCATCTGGAATATTAATAGGCATGGTAACTTCCTTTAGCTAATCGTTGCACATAAGTATACTTGTTTGTATGGAAATAACTTTTGCCGAGCTCGGGCTAAACGAGCAAATTCTGGCAGGCGTAGCAACGCTTGGGTTCAACGCACCTACTCCCGTGCAGGCCGCGGCAATTCCCGCTGTCCTTGCGGGCAAGGACGTTGTTGCGTCAGCGCAAACGGGAACAGGTAAAACTGCGGCGTTTATGTTACCTACGCTGCAGCGCATTGCTGTCGAGAAACCCGGTGGGGCCGAGAAGCCCGACGCCAAGGAGCCCAACGCAGCCGCCGGACGCAACGCGAGTGCCAAGCGTAACGCCAAGCGTGGTGACACCAAACGTAACGCGTATCCCCGCGCGCTCATCATCACGCCAACACGAGAGCTTGCGGCCCAAATTGACGACGTTGCTAAAAACGTTTGTGCATCCACTGGCCAGCAAGCTGTCATTGTCACTGGCGGCGCTCGTTACAAGCACCAGATAACCGCACTGCAAAAAGGTTGTGATGTGCTGGTGGCAACACCTGGCCGCTTGATTGATCTTCTCGACAAGAAGCACACAAGCCTAGAAAACATCCAGGTGCTGGTGCTTGACGAGGCAGACCGCATGCTTGACATGGGCTTTTGGCCAAGCGTTCGCCGCATTATGGAGCAGCTACCCAAGGCGCACCAAACGTTGCTTTTCTCGGCAACGCTCCCCGCGTCAATTACCTCAACCATAGATGCGTTGCTCAAAGATCCAGAGCGCATTGAGATTGCAAGAACGGGACAAACTGCGGCAACAATCAAGCAACATTTGTGCTCAGTTACCCAGGGACAAAAACCGCAGCTCTTAAAGGCGCTTATCGACTCCTTTGATCCTGCGCCAGAGCGCGTTTTGGTGTTCTGCAGGACAAAGTCGCGCGTTGACAGCATTTACAAAAACCTCAAAGCCGCAGGTCTCAAGGTTAATGTTATGCATGCGGACCGTCCGCAAAAGGCTCGCGCAAGAGCGCTTGATCGATTCCGCAGCGGCGCTATTCAGGTTCTTGTTGCAACCGACGTTATGAGTCGCGGCATTGATATCCAGGGCATTGACGCCGTTATTAACTTTGATGTGCCGCTTGACCCCGAGGATTATGTTCACCGTATTGGCCGAACGGGCCGCGCGGGAGCCGCAGGTCAGGCCTATACGTTCATGGGACCAGACGAAGTTACGCCGCTCAGAGAAATTGAATATTTCACAAAGGCGTTGATTCCTGCATGGGATCTACCTGGCTTTTCTTATGATGAGGGACGCATTATGCTCCAGGATTCCCGCTCTACCACCAAGACCACGCGCTCGATGTTCTCGGGCTCAAGGTCAAGGGGCAAAGGATTTGGATTTGGCGGCAGATATGGCCGACACACGTAATCTATAATCAAAACGCAGGTAACTAATACAGTAAAGGAATAAAACATGGGCCCTTTTAGTAATGCTGGTATAATTTTTGCTCTTGGAGCTGCAGTTTTACACGTGGTCATATTTTATCTTGAGTCATTTGCCTGGACTTCTGACGGTGCGCTCAAGGCCTTTAACATGACAAAAGAAGAGGCAGAGAGCACTGAGAAGATGGCTTTTAACCAGGGATTTTATAATCTCTTTCTTGCTATTGAGGTATTCGTTGGCGTCTTCTTGATGGCTAACAGAAATCCACTAGGTAAAGCGCTTGTTGTCTTTGCTGTTTGTTCAATGGAATTTGCCGCAATTCTTCTCTTTGTGACTTCTCCCGACAAACGCTCTGCAGCTATCAAGCAGGCAATATTCCCTCTTATGGCTCTCTGCAATTTTTTTATGTAACTTTTTGAGCATCGACACTGAGCACATACAAGCACCAAGCCTTTTGTAAGCGCTTCTCGCGAGAAGGAACATCATGAAGCAACTCCGCCCTTATCCACAGGTTATTGTCACCAAGAAAGCAGCTCGCGCACTTGCGGGCGGACATCCTTGGGTCTTTGAGGGCGAGGTTATCCGTGTAGAACCGTCTCCAGAAACCGGCGAACATGCTCAAAATGGTTGCATCGTTGATGTTTTTGAGGAGAACGGAACCTACCAGGGAACTGGCCTTCTGTCAGAAATGAGCAAGATTCGCGTCAGAATTGTGACAAGAAACGCCAACGATAGGCTCAACGAAGCGTTTTGGAGCCGCAAGATTAGCTGGGCGTGGGAACACCGCAAAACCACTATGGGAAACCGCGCTCTACCAGACACTGAGCCCGATACCAATTGCTGCCGCGTTATCTTCTCGGAGGCCGATGGTTTTCCTGGCTTGATCGTAGACCGCTACGAGAACGTGCTTGTTGCGCAGGTAGGAACCGTAGGCATGGAGCGTCTGCGCAACGTTATCTATCCGCTGCTGCTTGAGGTTTTGTCTACAGATGGCCAGGTCATTGATGGCATCTACGAAAGAAATGACTCTCCTTCGCGCCTTAAAGAAGGGCTTCCACAATATAAGGGCTGGTGGACAGGTGCTTCTCCTGACGAGAATGGCTTACTTGCAGAAAGCTCCCTTACTCTGCCTTCAACCCATGTTCTTGCAACTGAAAACGGACTTAAATTCAATCTTGACCTTGAAAACAGCCAGAAAACCGGCTTTTTCTTAGATCAAAAATATAACCGCCGAGCAGTTCGCCAGCTTGCACAAGGCCGTCGTGTAATGGATTGCTTCTGTCACGTTGGTCCGTTTGGCCTTAACGCTGCAGCAGGAGGGGCAGATTTTGTCCGCTGCGTAGACGTCAGCCAAACAGCCATTGACCTTGCTCGCCAAAATGCGGAGCTCAACGGCTTGGCAGACAACATGGACTTTACCTGTGCAAACGTCCTTGAATACCTGCCAGAACTGGCTGGTGACCGAGGTCAGCTCAAGGCAGAGGGAGGTCCGTTTGATCTCATCATTCTGGATCCGCCTGCATTTACCAAGACGCGCGACAAGGTTCGCAGCGCCATGCGCGGCTATAAGGAAATCAACGCTGCAGCCATGAAGCTGCTACCTCGAGGCGGCTACCTGGCAACCTGTTCCTGCTCTCACTTCATGACCAGAGATCTTCTCGCTCAGGCAATTGCCGAGGCAGCTCACCACACCAACGTACAGCTCAAGCAAATTGAAGAGCGCCAGCAAGCTCCTGACCACCCAATTCTTTGGGGTGTTCCCGAGAGCCATTACCTTGATTTCTTTATTTTCCAGGTGATCTAAAACTACAATTCCATTCTCCAAAGAACACTTTATGAAATTTATTCCATATTGTGATATAATACTCTTATAAAATATTTTATGAATTTATAAGAGTGTTTACGGCATACTTTGGAGGCTCTTATGGCTGAGACGGATGTCAGTGATTCATCTGAACAAGTAACCTCAAGCAAATACCAACCCCGATTAACCTACGGGCTATTAGCTTTTATTGGTGGCTTTACCGGACTTCATACATTTTATAGAACAGGTAAAATCTCGTCCTTCAGGACTGTATTATCTGGGTGTTTCCTCTATTTTCTTGTCTCTTACAACTATTGGTATCTCTATGCTGTTCTCGTGCTTATAAATTCTTTTATTACGCTCTCTATCGTCTTTGATAAAAATGTAGCTATTCAAAATATCCAAGGACACGCATCTCAGTCCCAGGCAGCTGACGATAATGACAAATTAATCTTAATCGCAATCTCTGTATTTGCATTATTCCTGTTAGTAAGCGCGTCTTTATCTCTTGTATTCAGCATCTCAATGGCTATAAAGCTCATTCTTGTAGTGGCTTTTATTGGTCTTGGGGCTTTGCTGATAGCTGCTAGCGGAATCAAGATTTCTTTTAAATAATTCCTCTAAACTTCTCAATTTTCCAAACTTTTGGTTTTGCGACGCTCTTTAAAGAACGCTTTGAGCTGTGCAGATGCCTCGTCTGCTAATACTCCGCCTGAGACAGCAAACTCGTGATTAAGTCTTGGGTCACTACTCACGTCAAACAACGTACCCGTTGCACCCCCCTTTGGGTCAAACGCGCCAAACACGCAGCGATCAATACGAGCATTGACCATCAATCCTGCACACATCAAGCATGGTTCCAGCGTTACGTAGACCGTACAACCCGAAAGCCTCCAGCGGCCAAGCTTTTTTGAGGCCTCTTGCATGGCGAGAAACTCAGCGTGCGCAGAAGGATCGTTATCAATCTCACGACGATTATGTGCAACGGCAATAACCTCTCCCTCGCACACTACAACTGCTCCGATAGGCACTTCTCCTATCTGTGCTGCAAGCTCTGCCTGCTCAAGAGCGAGTTTCATATTCTTCTGATCAAGAGCAGCTTGTGGGGTCAAAGGCTCTTGTGCTTCGTCACTCATAGCTGCTCCTCACTTGTCCGATTGCTGCTGCTAATCTGTCGCAGTTCTGTCTCGGTTCTGTCGCAAATCTGCCGCAGTTTTGACGCGAATCTGTCCCAAACCTGACGCGATTCTGTCCCGAACCTGACGCTTATTTGTCTTCGCTCAATTATGAAGCAAAACCGAACTTACCAAATCCCCTACTCGCAAAAAACTGAATTATGAGGTAGGATATTACCGCTTTGGAGAGGTGGCAGAGTGGTTGAATGCGGCGGTCTTGAAAACCGTTGAGCGGTGTCCCCGTTCCGAGGGTTCGAATCCCTCCCTCTCCGCCATTTTTGGCGGCCTTCAACTCCACGTTTTGTTTTCATGTATTTTTAGTTTTGCTACGGCGTTTTTTCCAGAACTTCCATTCCATCTCACGTCATTTCTAGCTCAACGTTCTTCTCGCCAGTGTGTGGGCGAGCATTCCATTTACCAAAAGACTCGTTAGCAAGTTAAAAGCTTTAATTAAAAACGCCTTAGATTTTTACTTTTGGGTATAATTAACCTGTCCAAATGGATGGCTGACACAGGATTGTCAGTGATTGAAAGGATTTAGCATGATTATTGCCGCAGTTGTAGTTATTGTCCTTCTGGTTTTCTGGGCCATTAGCATTCACAACAGCATCATTCGCGCAAGCAACAGGTGCGATAACGCTTGGGCAGCTATCGATACGCAGCTTCAGCGTCGTAACGATCTGATCCCTAACCTGGTCAACACCGTTAAGGGTTACGCAGCTCACGAGTCTAAGACTTTTGAGGCAGTTACTTCTGCTCGCGCTGCAGTCGCAAATGCACGCACTCCTGAAGAGAAGATGCAGGCTTCCGGCACTCTTTCCAATGCTCTGACCAACCTGTTTGCTGTTGTTGAGAACTACCCAGAGCTCAAGGCAAACCAGAACTTCCTGGAGCTCCAGGCAGAGCTTACTGACACCGAGAACCGCCTCAGCTACGCTCGCTTGAGCTACAACGATGTTGTCATGAACTACAACAACATCATCGCTGTTTTCCCAAACAACCTTCTTGCTGGTGGACGTTCCCCACGTACAAGCTTCCAGGTTACCGACGAGTCCGCTCGTCAGGCACCAAACGTACAGTTCTAAGAGCTGTTTCGTTTATCCTTTGTACCAGTACAGCCCGGTATCTGCGTTCCGCAGGTACCGGGCTTTTTTGTGCGCCGTGAAGCTTTGCGGATCGGGCTGGTCATGCGCTGGCCGCACGCTAGCCGTGCGCTGGCCGTGCGTTGACCGCACGACGGTCGCACCTCGACTGCAGGTAAATCCGAGCAGCTAGATTATGTGAAGAGTCTTTACAGCCTCGCGAGAAAATCGTTAAAATAGTTACATCTGTGAATTGTCCTCGCAAGCACAATTCACGTTCTATTGGATGAAGAGAAAGGTCAGCATGAAACCTCGACCTCACAGTCGCTGACCTCTTGCGGTGTGCCGATTTGCACCGTGAGGGGTGAAATCGCAATGCAGTCCCCGTGGCAATTACGCGGAGTTTCTCGCCAAAGCCACGCTTTAGTCTTCGGACGCATGTAAGGAGCACACATGATTTATCTTTCCCAGTTAATGGGTAATCCGGTTCTAGATTCAGAAGGCGAGAAGATCGGTTCTGTCTCTGACCTTGGAATTGCCACCGGAGAAGTTTTTCCTCGCATCACTTCCCTTGCTTTTATGGGCCCTGGCCGCACGCCAATGATGATTTCTTGGCGCAAGTATGTTGATACCTACGATGAGGACGTCATCAGGCTCAAGGTACCTTCAACTGAGATTCGCTTCTCGTACCTGCAGCCTAACGAGGTTCTTCTCGCCCGAGATATTCTGAATAAGCAGATTGTTGATACGCGCGGCATTCGCGTTGTCCGCGTAAACGACCTCAAACTTTCCGATACCAGCTCAACGCAGCTTCGCCTTCTAGGCGCAGAGGTTGGCGCACGCGGTCTGCTGCGCAGCCTTTCTCCCCAGCTAGAGCACCTGGTTACCCGCATTGCGCGCGCTATGGGTCACCCCATGCAAGAGCGCATCATTGCATGGAGTTACATGGACCTGGTCGAGCGTGACCTCTCCAACGTTAAGCTCTCCGTCTCCCACAAGACGCTGGACGAGCTGCACCCTGCTGACGTCGCTGACATCATCGAGCGCCTGGACTCTCGCCTGCGTAGCCAGGTGTTTGCCCAGCTTGATGACGAGCAGCGAGCCGGCGCAATGGCAGAGTTCAACGACGACGCTATGGCGGTTGAGCTCATCGGTGGCCTGAACGAAAAAGAAGCATCTCGCATCTTGTCCGAGATGGACCCAGACGACGCAGCCGAGCTTGTCTCCGAGCTGAGCTATGACCGTGCCGAGAAACTCCTGCGCTTGATGGGCGTTAAGGAGCAGCGCGCTATTAGGCAGCTACTGGGATACCGTGAGTACACCGCCGGCCGTATTATGACGTCTGAGGCGCTTTCTATTCCTGAGGACCAGACCGTTGCGTACGCCATTGATCGCCTGCGTAACCTGGACGAGGACTTTGAGACCGTCCGCTACCTTTACCTTACTGACGAGGATGGCCGCCTGTCCGGAATTGTTACCTTGAACCGCCTGATTGTCTCCGAGCCAGAAACTCGTCTGGAGGAGATTGCCAATAAGAACCTGGTCACAGCCTCGCCGGAGGACGACCAGGAGGACGTTGCTCGCAACATTGCAAAGTACAACCTGCTGGCCATGCCTGTTGTTTCTGACGACAACCGCCTGCTGGGTATTGTCACCGTCGACGACGCTCTTGACGTTCTTGAAGAGGAGCACGCCGAGGACCTGCAGATCGTTGGTGGCGGCAGGAGCGATTCCGATTCTGGCGACCGCGGCCGCAACATTATTTGGTTCCTCCACCGCAACCTCTGGCTTTTGTTCTGGGTTGCCTCCGTTGTGATTGCTGCCTTTGTGGGAACAGCTGCAACATCTAATCCAACCATGGGTATTTTCGCAGCTCTTTGCACTATTACCATGCCAATCTCGCTGAACTTAAGCGAGAATACCGTCAACTACGTGACAAACTTCTTCCTCACAGACGATCCTGGCAGCGAGAAGTCTCCTTCTATCTTAGGCTTTGCCTTCCGCTCGCTTCTACTGGGTCTTCTGGTCAGCGGACTCATTTGCATCCTTGGTGCCGCAGCTCACGCCCTGCTAGAAGCTCTATTCCACCCCTACGACCCAAATGCAGGCGCATTCTACGCCGCGCTCTTTGACCAGACCATTATTCAGATCTTTGGCGCAGCAGCTGGCTCTACCCTTATTTCCTTCCTGCTGACCCCAATTTTCTTGGCTGTTCTTCGCCATCGTGACGAGAAAAACCAGGAAACCTCAGGTCTCACGCTTACCCTGATTTCTATGAGCCTTTCGGTGGTGACATTCTTCGTCCTCTCTTACGCTCTCTCGCTTGTGAGCGTGATGTAAATGGCGCAGGAAAACGCACACGTAAAGGACGCGGTTGCAGAGCAGGGCGTGGTTGTAGAGCAGGACGCTGATGGCCAGGACGCCGTCGGCCAGCTTTCTGCGGGCGACGGAATCGTTGTCGAGCAGGGCAAACGCGCATCTAAAGAGAAGGCTCCGGTCAACAAAAACAGCCTCAAGTACATCTTGATGGCAATGGGTCCCGGTCTTCTCGCCGCATTTGCTGGCAACGACGCCGGTGGCATTGCAACCTACTCGAGCGCGGGCGCTACCTTTGGCTACTCGCAGCTGTGGACCGTGCCACTCATGTGCTTCCTGCTGATTGTGGTTCAAGAAACCGCAGCTCGAATGGGCTGTGTCACCGGTAAAGGTATTGCATCGCTGGTGCGCGAGCGCTTTGGTATTCGCCTTTCCACACTGGCAATGGGCGCACTGCTGCTCTCCAATATTGCTGTTACCTTCTCCGAATTCGCAGGTATTGCGTCCAGTATGGAGCTCTTTGGCATCCCAACGTACGTCTCGGTGCCTATCAGCGCTCTGATGGTCTGGCTCCTAACCGTTGGTGGATCGTACCGCCGCATCGAGAAGATTTTGCTGGCAATTAGCTGCATTTTTGTCACATACGTGGTGGCTGGCGTGCTTGCTCAACCAGACTGGGGCGAGGCTCTACGCGTCACCATCATTCCGCAGCCTTCCGCTGAACCGTCATACATTTCTCTGTTGGTTGCAAACATTGGTACTACCATCAGTCCGTACATGATCTTCTTGGTTGCATCAAATGTTGTCGAGAAAAACCTTGATACCAGCGACATTCCCGCACAGCGTGCAGACAATGTTGCCGGAGCAATCCTGGCCGAGGTTATCACCTGGTTCATTATGCTGACTACCGGCGCTGTCCTCTTCCCTCGTGGAATCTCTGTTGATTCCGCTGCCGACGCTGCTCGCGCTCTTGAACCACTTGCAGGTCAGTATGCAAGTACCCTCTTCGCGCTGGGTATGGTTGGCGCATCCTTCCTTGCAGCATGCGTTCTACCAGGCATTACCGCAAGCGCTATCTGCGAGGCATTTGGTTGGGAGCGCGGAGCCGACCGTAGCTGGCAGGAGGCCCCTGTCTACCACGGCATTATTACAACCGTCCTGGTCATTTCTGCGCTGGTTGTTCTGATCCCAGGCATGAGTCTCTTTGGCATCATGATGGCCGCCCAGGTCATCAACGGTATTCTGCTGCCAATTCTGCTTGTCTTTATGGTTATCATCGCAGCCGACAAACACATCATGGGCAAGTACGCCAACGGCCGCATCTGGAACGCGCTGACCTGGTTTACCATCGTCACCGTCATCATCCTGACCATTGTGATGTTCATTCTGCAGGCCATGGGTTTGTAGCAAGCGTCACACAACTACAACACAAAAATAGGGCGAGAAGATCGATCTTCTCGCCCTTTGTTCTTTGCGCTTATCTGCGGCTTATTACTTGCTTGCCTTATCAAACTCATCTTTGAAGTCAGAGAACATCTTGCCCATGCGGCCAAGCTGCATACCAAAACCCTTAGCTGCCTTGTTCGCAGTAGCCTGCGTGGACGACTTACTTGCAGACTTAGCAGCAGGCTTACTAGCTGCGCTCTTGTCAGTGGCGGACTTGTCTGCCCCACCTTGCTCCTCTGCAGATGGCTTCTCGAGGCGAACGTCCTCCGCAGCAACGGGAGCTGGGCGCTCGGAATCGTCTTCTGCGTCAGGCTCGGTAGCATCTTCGATAGCACGCTTTGCCTTGGCCAGCGTCTTACCCAGGGCAAAAGCGCCCTTCTCGGTGGCCTCTGCAACAGCCTTTCCGGCTTTAGCTGTAGCCTCAGAAGCCTTTGCGGCGGCTGCCGCGTAACCCTCGCCCGCCTTTGCAGCTAGACCACCGGTGAGCTGGGCATCTGCCGCTTCATCGGAAAGGACCATTGCACCGTTAGAGTAACCCAACAGCCACTCTGGCTTGATGGCAAACGAACCTACCAGCGCCTCAGATCCGGCACCGCCACCCACAAGAAATGCCGAGACCGCACCAGTAACCTGGTCAAACTCAGCACCGCTCACGTAGCCTAGACTTTTTCCACTCTTAGTGCGGGCCTCCATACCGTGCCATAGAATGCAGGCATCAAAGTCCAAGTTCAAGCGCTTGATAGCTGCTTTATCAACGTTATTCTCGGGATCTTTTACGCAAAGCCCCTGCTCAATGGTCTCCAGAGACTCCAGAGTGACAAACGCGTCATCCTGCTTAATCATGCCAGCAATATCGGGCTTCTGAACCATCACGCCCACTACCTGCGAGGACTGACCCTGTTTGAAGGGTGCAAAAACCACGTTGTGAATTTTTCCTAACTTGGAAAACCGCTCTTCTCCCGCGTGCTTGCCCTTTGTAGCAGGCTTTTTGGGGAGAAGGACCTTTGCGCCTAGGAGCTCGGTTGTTTTCACGTGAAACCTCTCTATAAAAAACGGGACGTCATAAGGCGTCCCGTCACATTGCTTGTAAGTGAGGCTTATGCCTCCTGGTAGCCCTCGCCAGCGTTCTCCTGCTCGTGGGACTCAACGTTCTCGATGCGAACAGCCTGAGCCTCAGCGGTTGTGGCGGTTGGCTCTGGAACAACAAAGGAGTCTGCAACAACATCAGCAGCATCTGCGACGGTGTTAGAAGCAGAGGTCACAGCATCAGAAAGTGACTCACGGAGCTGATCCATGCGCTCGCGAGCAAGGTCAACCTTAGCGCGGAGCTCGTCGGTCTTTGCGTCAACAGTAGGCTTGACCTCGTCAATCTTAGTGCTCACAACCTTAGATGTGCGCTCATAAGAATCAAGTGCGGAATCCCATGCGTCATTGACAGCATCTGCAGCCAAAGCGCGAGTCTCCTCGCCGGAACGTGGAGCCAGGAAAAGACCAGCTACAGCGCCAGCAGCAGCACCAAAAATAGCGCCTAGAAAGAAACCAGCAGACTTCTTGCTCATAAGTACCTCCTGTTAAACAGCAAAACGCTGTACGTAATCATACCGCAATACGGGCGTTTATCGAACGGGCTTTGGACGAGGAACGTTAATCATGTTCCAGTCGTCTGGGACGTCAGTGACCTCGGAGTCGTCGGTGGCGTCCTCGGCAGCTGTTGCCTCGGCGAGCTCGTCGGCTGCGGGCTCGGCGTCTGCTGCGGGATCGGTATCGGCAGCGGGCTCGGCGGCGTCGGCTGCGGGCTCGGCGGCGTCCTCGTCGGCTGCGTCGATGCCTGCAACCTCGGCGTTGTTCTCCTCAGCGTCTGCAACCTCAGCCTCAACTGCATCAGCGGCTGCGGCATCAGCGACGTCCTCGGAGGAGTTGTCGGCAGCGTAATCCTCTGCGTCTACGCTCTCTACCTGGGGCGCAGCGTCCGCCTCAGGTTCCGAGGAGTCTGCAAGCTCATCGGTCTTCTCGCCGTCAAGGCTCTGGATGAGCGCAACGAGGCCAGAGACGATTGCATTGATGTCTGGGTCGGCGTCCTCCTGGTTGCCATATGCCCAGTTGAGGAGCCATACAGCGCTGGAAAGCGAGGCTGCAACCAGCACGTCGTCTGGACATGCGAGGATGATCTCGTAGAGGCCGCGGCGGGAATCTACCAGGGAAGTCTTACCGGAAGCAACGTCTCCCGCAAGGTTGGTCAGGGCCAGGAGCTCGACGGTTACGTGCTCAAGCAGGTGCGCTACCTCGGTATCCTTGGCAACAAGGCCAAAGCGAGCGTCGGCATCGCCCAAGCACAGGTGATCGGAAAGACCTGGCAAAAGCTCAAGCACGCGCTCAGTTGCCTCAGCATTTTCCGAGGTCAAACGTGGCGCTTTAGCCGAAAACTCAACGGTAGCGGTCAAGTTTTTAGGTCCTACCACAACTTTTTTGATAGAAATCAACTGCGCCATTTCAACCTCTTTCTATTGGTTCACTCTATTGTAATCATTCTTTTAGTTATTCATTTTCTGATGTGTCAGAGTTTTCGCTGGCTGGCTCAGATTCACCGTCTACCTGTGGTTCTGGTGCAATTACACGCAACAAAGATAGTCGGCGACGACGCATCGACTGCACGCGAAACACATAGCCATCCTTCTCAAAAACCTCACCTGGACGAGGCAGATGATTTGCCAAATCCAGCACAAAGCCCGCGATAGTCTCGTACTCCTCAGATTCCCCAACCGGCCATCCAAGTTCAGCTGCATCATTGAGCGAGAAACGACCATCTACCAGCCACTCTCTATCAGAGAGCTGCGTCAGGTACTTGTTGTCCGGATCAAACTCATCCTCAATCTCGCCAACAATCTCCTCGACGATGTCCTCAACGGTGATGACACCAGCGGTTCCACCGTACTCGTCAACAACGATGACCATCTGGTCGCGGCTTGTCTGCATCTCAGTAAGCAGCGGAATGATGTCTTTGGTATCGGGCACGTAGTCAGCAGAACGTACGAAGCGCGCGATCTTCTCGTCACTATCGTGCTGGTCAAGCGCCGGCTCCAGCAAATCTTTGATGTGAGCGATGCCCACGATGCGATCGATATTCTCGTGGTAGATAGGGATGCGGGAGAAACCTGTTTGGCGCATGACGCGCAGGACCTCGGCGATAGTTGCGGTGTCTTCCATGGCGGTCATGTCAACGCGCGGGACCATTACCTCGCGGACAACGGTGTCGCCCATCTCGATGACCTCGTGGATCATGGATTTTTCTTCTTCAGAGAGGTCCTCGGAATCCTTGACGATGTAGCGAAGTTCTTCCTCGGTGACCTCTTGATGATCGTTGGTGGTGTCAATGCCTATCAGCGTGGTAACCGCATCTGCCGAGGCAGACGTGATGAACACGAGCGGACGCACAATCTGCATGAACGCCTTCATAGGGCCGACGACTGCTTTGGCCACTGCCTCGGAGTTTGCTAGGCCAATGCTCTTTGGAACCAGTTCGCCGATGACCACGGAAAAGAACGAAACAATCAGCGTAATAGCCACGACGGCCAAAGGAAGCGCCAGGTCAGCGTGGACTCCGATACTGACCAGCCAAGCGCCGAATGGCTCGGAAAGGCTTGTCGCAGCAAATGCCGAGGAAGCAAAACCTACCAGGGTAATTGCAACCTGGATTGTTGCAAGAAAATATCCTCGATCAGTGGCAATGTCAATGACAGCCAAGGCTCTTGGATCGCCCTCGTCTACGTCCGCCTCAAGTGCCGCGCGACGAGAGCTGACAATAGCCATCTCAGCCGCAGAAAAGAAGCCGTTTACCAGGGTAAGCAGCAGAGTTATTCCAATACTTAACGCAATGTCCATCGAATGTATGGGCACCTACCTCTTCGAAGTTACTTTTTTGTACAGACCATTGTACTCTAACGCGCTCTACCTTGTGGTCTGCAGGAATTTGACACAGTCTCGCCATGAAACGTCAGGCGCGAGACGCGATGGCGCGGACGTCTCCGCGAGATGATGGCGTCAACTAAGCACGAGTTACACGGCGCGGATGACGGAAACGCAGCGTGATGACGCCAACTATACGAGCAGCACGCTTTTCCCGCGACGCGAATCGCTTTTCTGCGGTTCAAACCGCAATTTTAATGTCATGCTTCTCTATTTTTCTGCGTTAATTCTGACTAACAAGCAGTTCTCAATATTTGATGCAGAATTTTGAATAACTTGCTCGATTAATTCATTGCCATGAATACGTAACTTTCACGCCTAAAATTATGTGCCGAAAAAGGTAAAAAACCCGTTTAGTTGGAAATGAAAACTTAAAATTAGCCAATTTATCTCCAACTTAGACGATTTTTTACCGCCTTAAAAACTTTTATCTGGGCAAACGCTATATACAGAAACTTGTATTTTCCAACTAAACGGATTTTTTACCACTTCGAGGTCATTCCGGGGTCACTTCGGGGTCATTTGCATCATTCTTACCCGCTTAACTCCCCCTCTACAGCAAAAGACCCCCACATTCATGCTGAATGTGGGGGTCTTGCTCAATATACCGCTAGATTAGAGCTGCTTGCCAGCCTCGATCAGGTCCTTGACCTGCGCACGAACGGCGTCCAGGTCCTCGTCGGAAGGAAGCCAACCGATAGCGTGAACAGGCAGTGGCATGGTGAACTCTGCTGCCTCAAGCTCGGCCTGAACCATCTTTGGTCCAAGTGGAGCCCAACCGTAAGAACCAAACGCAAAGCCAATACGGTGGTCATTCTTTGGAGAAAGACCGCTCATATAGGTCAGGAAGGAAGAAACGGTAGGCAGGAACTTAGAGTTCAGCGTAGGCGAACCAACACAGACATACTTGGAATCCAAGAAGTGATACATGACGTTGGAGATATGAGTCTCCTTGAGGTCGATGAGCTGGGCAGGAATGCCTTCAGCCAGAAAACCGTCCAGAAGAGCGTGAGCCATCTTGTCGGTTGAGCCCCACATGGAGTCGTACACAACCAGGGCTTTCTCCTCAAGCTTGCCGGTAGTCCACTCCTCGTACTTGGAGATGATGTCGGCAATGTGGGAGCGCCATGCAACGCCGTGAGCTGGGGCGATAATATCGATGTTCTCCAGACCAATGCCCTTAACTGCGGTAACAGCAGAGTCAGCCTGACGACCGTAAGGGAGAACGATGTTTGCGTAGTACTTGCGAGCCTGCTTCATAACCTCGCAGTAGTCGGACTCGTCTTCAAAGCGAGTGGTTGAAGCGTAGTGCTGACCAAATGCATCGTTGGAGAAGAGAATCTTATCGTAGTCGGAATACGTGACCATGTTGTCTGGCCAGTGGACCATTGGGGTCTGCACAAAGGTCAGGGTGCGCTTACCAATGTTGAGCGTATCGCCCGTCTTTACGCCGTTGACGTTGATATTCTCGCCATAAAAAGCCTTAAGCTCCTTGACGCCCTGAGGCGCGCTTGCGTAGACCTCGGCGTTTGGCGCAAGCTCCAGAATGCGAGGAACGCTGCCGGAGTGGTCCATCTCGATGTGGTTGCAGATCAGAACATCAATCTTTGCTGGATCGATGATGCTCTTAATGCGCTCGACCAGCTCCTCGGAGAATGGGCGCTTGACGGTGTCAATGAGCGTGACCTTCTCGTCCAGGATAAGGTATGCATTGTAGGTGATGCCCTGCTCAGTGGTGTAGCCGTGGAACTCGCGAGCGTTCCAGTCAAGGGCGCCTACAAAGTAGACATCGGGTTTGATTTCGACAGAACTAAGCATGTGTCCTCCAAAGACCACAGTGCGAAAATTTGACACTACAAGAATATCATTTGCTGGCTAGTGAATGTATGTTCACGTAAACTTTCCAGAAGTTGTCCGAATCTAAATTCTTTCCGTGCTGGAATCTAGATTTTCACTTTGTCCGAATCTAAATATTTTCTTTGCTGTTATGTTCTTTTGACAGTGTTACCATAATTTACATAGGTCTAAAACGTATCCGGAGAGGGGAACCTATGAAAATGCTACGCGCAATGCGTGAGCCACTGAAGTATGTTCAGGGCAAAAATGCTTGTCTCGAGTTCGAAAAAGAGATGGGCTACATGGGAAAGCGCTTCCTGTTTGTTTGCTCTAACAGCGGCTACAAAGCAACCCACGACATGATCGAGCAGAGCTTCGAGGGCAAGGGTGACTATTACCGTCGCTATGAGGTCTTCGGTGGCATCTCTTCCAACGGCGAGATTAACCGCATGAAGGCTATCGTCGAGGAGGACAACATCGACGTAGTCGTCGCTATCGGCGGCGGCAGCGCTGTTGACACCGCAAAGGCAACCGCATATTACGCTGGTAAGCGCATCGTTATTCTTCCTACCGTTGCAGCTACCGACGCTCCATGCACCGGCCTCTCCGTTATTTACAACGATGACGGTTCCTTTGACAAGTACCTCTTCTACCCACAGAACCCAGATGCAGTTATGGTCGACACCCAGATCATCGCTAACGCACCTGTTTCCTTCCTGGTAGCAGGCATGGGCGACGCACTGGGCACCTACTTTGAGGGCCGCGCATCCATCCGCACCGAGTCTCCTTCCCTCGAGGGAACCGGCATTACCCGCGTTGGTATGGCAATTGCTAAGGAGTGCTACCTCACCCTTCGCGATTACGGTTCACAGGCAATTAAGGCTTGCGAGAACAACGTTGTAACCCCAGCTCTTGAGGCTATCTGCGAGGCAACTGTCTACATGAGTGGTGTCGGCGCTGACAACGTCAACTGCGCAGCAGCTCACTCCTTCTACAACGGCCTCACCTCTCTTGGTGGCCACAGCGCACCTCACGGCAACTGCGTTGCTTTTGGTACCCTGGTCCAGCTTGTTCTTGAGGGCGTTCCTCAGGAGGAGTTCGACGAGGTCCAGGACTTCTGCCTTGAGGTTGGTCTTCCAACTACCCTCGAGGAGGTTGGCATCACCACTGACGAGCAGATCAAGAAGATCGCTGAGGCTGCTTGCGTTCCTGGCGAGACCATCCACAACCTTGCTGGCGACGTCACTCCTGACGAGCTCTATGCAGCTATCGTTCAGGCTGACGCTATGGGCCGCGCTCTTAAGGCTTAAGCTTCCAGCTGCAGGTTGCGACGCGACAACGCGGTGCAACGGCACATTTGCTTGAAACAGAAGAGGGACCGCAGGTGCGGCCCCTCTTTTTTGTTGCAGTTTTGATGTGATGGCGAGAAATGCGGACAATGGCGCCGGAGCTGCGACGCACCACCTACAGGCCCAGCACCTGCTTAACGTCTGCGGCAATAAGCTCGGGATCCAGATGACTTTCTCGCATAAGACCCGCGATGTTGACGCGGTCGTAGAAAGCCTTCTTGACGCCATAGTTCAACACGCGTGCGGAAGAAGTTCCCAGGTAGCTAGCTATATTTTGTCCCCAGCCACCCTCGATGATGCCGTCCTCAATAGTTACGATGACGTCATGGTCTTTTACCAGGTTGTCGAGCAGATTCTGGTCAACGCCCGAGGCAAAGTATGGCTTGACCAGCGTGGCTTCAATTCCCAAGGTAGAGCTGAGGGCCTCAACGGTTTTCTCGCCAAGGTCGTAGAAATCGCCCAGGGCAAAAACGGCCACCTTGGAGCCCTCGCGCGTGACCTCGTAAGTGTTGAGGGCGTCAAAATTTGTGCGGACGGGACCCTCGGCATGGACCACAGGACCGGAAGGAATTGCGATGTAGACAGGGTGTTTGTCCTGGTCAAGCGCCCAGTCGAGCATGGCGATATACTCCTCGGCGTTGGATGGCGCGAGGTACACCATGTTAGGAATGTTTGCGATCATGGAAATGCTGCTGAGGCCTTGGTGGGTGGCGGCCATCAAACCGCTAATAGAGCCGGATCCCACGATAACCGCAGGATTCTGGTTGAGCGCCAGGTCCTGAGTTAGCTGGTCGTAGGTGCGCTGGATGAAGGTTGCACTTGAGCCCCAAACTACATGTGCGCCCGCGTGAGCCGCACCGGAAGCCATTGCAACTGCAGTTTCTTCGGCAATGCCCACGTCAAGGTAGTGCTTACCTAGCTCTTCTCGACGTTCCTGCGTAAGACCAAGCAGGCCAGGAACAGCCGACATAAGCACCAAGAACTTTGGGTCAGTCTTTGCGCGCTTGAGAGCATACTCTGCAAAAATGCTGGCATACGACTCGGAAGAACCGGATGCAGGGCTCTGACCAGTCTGGATGTCAAACGGCATGTGCCAGTGCCACTTCTCCTTGTTTGCCTCCGCGGGAGTGTAACCCTTGCCCTTGAGCGTATTGATGTGGACCACGACCGGATGGGTTGAGCCTTTTACCTGCTCAAATGCGGCGATAAGAGCCTCGATGTCGTTACCGTCATTGACATACAGGTAGTCCAGGCCCATCGATTTGAAGAGGTTATTCTCGGCAACTCCGTTGGTGCGACGCAACTCAGCAAACTGGTCGTACATGCCACCGTGATTCTCGGCGATGGACATCTGATTGTCGTTGAAGACGATGATAAAGTTGCTGTTCAGCTCGCCGGCAACGTTCAAGCCCTCAAGCGCCTCGCCACCGGACATGGATCCGTCGCCGATAACTGCGATAATGTTCTCCTTGCCGCCTATGATGTCGCGAGCCTTTGCCAGGCCAAGCGCCAAGCTGATGGACGTGGAAGTGTGGCCGATTTTGAAGAGGTCGTGCGGGGTCTCGGCGGGATCAGTGTAAGGAGACACCGAGTCGTAAAGCGCAGGATCCATGTATGCCTGCTTGCGGCCGGTGAGCATCTTGTGGGGATACGTCTGGTGCGAGACGTCGTAAACGATATGGTCAACGGGCGAATTGAACACGGTATGAAGCGCGATAGTTGCCTCGACAATGCCAAAGTTTGGACCAAAGTGGCCGCCGTGCTTTGACTCCATGACCAACAAGTTGTCGCGAATCTCCTGCGCAAGTACCGCACGAGCCTCTGCGTCCAGCTTCTTTACGTCTTCTGGTCCATTGATATTCTCTAGGTACATGTGCGACCTTTCTTTAAACGGTGCTGAAATGAGCAGATTGCCTGCTTGCAGCGTGACGCGCGGAGCTCGGGGTGCGGGCGCACGGGGCGCGTAGGCGCGGGGTACACGGGGCACGCGGGATGCGTCGGCGCTCGGGACGCGCACGGTCAACCACGCCGTGCGAGCGACGCGTTAGATGTGCAGGTCAAGCACGTGGCAATCTAAACATAGCTTTAATGTGCGAAGTTATGTTTTTGGTTTACCCAGAACACGTCCAAGAATTTCTCGTAATTTGGTTTTAGCAGCATTACTTAGTTGATTGCACTGTTTTGTTAATGGCTGAACACACCTATGACAGATAATCTGTCAAAAAGACGTATACATTACACTGAAAATACCTCAAACGTGCAGATTATCTTCATTAGGTGTGTAATATGCCCGCAATTGTGCAGAATATCTGTCATAGGTGTGTTCCTTAGAAGCGGAATTTACCTATAGTTAGATTTTTTATATATTCCTATTCATTTTTAAGCATATTAAATAAAGTTTATGCATAAAAATGTATATCAGGCAGTGATACCGCCTGCTGACTGATTATCTTGATTAGGAATACGGCAATTCTTCAGCAAGACCTACCAAAACCGCACTATTTTGCACGGCAAGCCTAAAAGCCGCCACCAACACGCTGCAGAAACGCAAAAAGAGCTCTCGCACCTGAAAGATGCGAGAGCTCTTCCTCGAAACGTTACATCTACCTGCGGGCTAGCGCTCGCCGGCGGCGCGACGCTCGGCGTACTCGGCAGCAAGACGAGCCTGAATGTCGTGCGGGACCTGCTCGTATCCTGCCAGCTCAACGGTATATTCGCCCGTTCCGCGCGAGAGGGACCTCAGCCTTGTAGCGTAATCAGTAACCTCGGCGTATGGAATCGTGGCCTTAATGGTGGTCTCACCAGCAGAAACACCGGTGCCGGAAGACATTCCCTCAACGCGACCGCGAGAAGCGGAGACGTCGCCCATGACGGAACCTGCGTAGCTGTCTGGAACGGTAATCTCCAGATGAGCCATAGGCTCCAAGAGAACAGGTTCTGCCTGGTCAACAGCCTTCTGGAAACCAATACGAGCAGCGGTCTTGAAAGCCATCTCGTTGGAGTCAACTGGGTGGTAAGAGCCCTCGTAAACAGCAACTTTAACGTCAATCATAGGATATCCAGCCAAAACACCTTCACGCATGGTCTCCTGGACACCCTTATCAATAGCGGGGATGAAGCCGCGTGGAATGTGGCCGCCTACGATTTCGTCTACAAACTCGTAACCTGCGTCTGGGTTTGGCTCGATGCGCAGCCAGCAGTCGCCGTACTGGCCAGAGCCACCGGTCTGCTTCTTGTGCCTACCTTGAGCACTTGCAACTCGACGGATTGTCTCGCGATATGGGATGCGAAGCGCAACCTTATGTGCGGAAACGCCGGCTCGCTGCTCAAGACGCTCGAGAAGAACGGCTACTTGTGCCTCGCCGATTGCAGAAACAATGGTCTGGCCGGTGTCCTCGTCACGCTCAACCTTAAGGGTTGGATCGGCGTCGGCGGCCTTCTCCAGGAACGCAAAGAGCTTGCCCTCAGTACCGCGCTCATCAGGCTCAATAGCCGTGCGATACAGGGAGTTGGGGAACCTAAACGCGGCAGCCTCAACCTTACCGGTAACGGAGAGCGTGTCGCCCGTCATGGCCTCGAGCTTTGGAACTACTACGATGTCGCCGGCTGCGGCGGTGCTCACATCAGCCGTTTCTTTGCCGCACATACGATACAGGTGAGAAAGACGCTCAGGCTTGCGTGTGCGAGCGTTGATAAGCTCGGAACCTGCAGAAACAGTACCTGCAAGCACCTTTACAAAGGTAAGCTTGCCGTTCTGTGGATCCTGCAGCGACTTGAAGGCAAACGCAACGGGGCGCTCGTCATCAGGGGAAATATCAAGCTGCTCGCCGTTCACCAGCGGAATGCGGCCAAAGTCTGACATAGTTGGGAACCAGCCATCAACTGCATCAAGCAGGGAGATAACGCCCTCTTCGCGGACACAAGAACCGGAGAAGACAGGAACAAAAATGCGCTCCATAAGGGCCTTACCCAGCAGGCCCTCAAGCTCTTCCTGCGTAATCTCTCCGCCCTCGAGGTAGCGCATCATCAGCTCATCGTCGGCCTCAACAACCAGCTCGGTCAGAGCGGCGCGGGCAGCTTCTGCCTCTGCTTGGAACTCGGCAGGAATATCGGTGACCTCAGGCTTGCCGTCTACCAGCTTACGAGCCTTCTGATGGACAACGTCAATGATGCCGGAGAATGCCTCGCCAGAACCCATGGGAATGGTCACTGCACCAAGCGAGGAGCCAAAACGATCCTGGAGCATAGCCATCGCGGTCTCGTAATCTGCATCAGGGCGATCCAGGCGGTTGATAAACAGTGCACGGCAGAGAGACAGGTCCTCGGCAGCAAACCAAAGCCTGGTGGTGATAGTGCCAGGTCCACTAGCTGCATCAACAACAAACAGCGCAGTCTCAACAGCGCTCATTGCCGAATAGGCGTCACCCACAAAGTCAGGATAGCACGGTGCGTCAAGCACGTTAATGCGTGTATTTTCCCAGGTAATTGGTGCGATAGTAGTAGAGATAGAGAATCCGCGCTCTGACTCTTGTGAATCGTAATCAAGCGTGGGCTTTGTGCCTGCGTGGCCGCCTAAACGAGTGGTTGCACCCGTCAGATGCAGCATTGCCTCGGCAAGCATGGTTTTGCCCACGCCACCTTGGCCCACCAGGACCACATTCTTTACCTTAGAAACATTTTTTTCGGCCATGATGCCTCCTCTGACTGCGGCAAGCAGCCGAGAAGGTCAGCCGATAGTACGCGCCCGAGTCTAGCGCGATATGCCTCGGCCCTTCCTGCTACTTACCGAACAAGAAAACCTCTAGCCACCCTACCGTACCGCAAAGCACAAAAAGAGACACCCACCATTCGATAAACGACATACGGTGGGTGCCTCAAAGTTTCTTCTCGACAGAAGAATTTGTGATGTTACCGCAGGTAGATGCCATGGAATTCCATGGGGCCGACGCAGCGCATCACAAAAGTTAGATTCTAACTCCTCGGTGAACGGTGTTGTTAAAGATCAGGTAGCCGATAATTGCGTTCACCAGCGACAGCGTGACAAAGATAATGTTTGGCAGCGTCTCGTTAATCACGCCCGTTGACGAGCTAAATGATTCGATAACCGGAACAATCATCATCATGAACGTTCCACCGATGACAAACATGGAGCCCAGCGTGCCCGCAAGAGAAGATACGGTGACCGAAAGGCTTCTCTTGGTGATATCGATGACAGAAGTCCAGTCAAAGTTTGGTCGGCGAATATCAATGGCCAGGCCAACGTTAGACACCAGGAACACAATGCAGAGCGGCAGAATGACGTTTCTCAACGCCGTTTCAATGGTGATGTGACCAGGAATCAGGAAGAAAATCTGAGTCACAACACTAAAGATGAGCACGTAAAGCATGTTCACGGCAATCTTTGCGCCAAAAATCTGCTTTGAAGATACAGGCATAGTTGCCATCAGCCAGTTTGAGCGGCCTTCCAGCGAATATGAAATGGCAGCAGAGTTGGCAGCGCAGAACATCGAGGTGCCAAACCAGGTGGTTACCATGCCAAAGATGGTTCTTGCCAAAGGTAGATAGCGCGGAACCTCGGATGCAGGAACAAAGTAGGCCACGATAGACGACGTGCTAAAGAACAGAGAAATAAAGGCGAGAATAACCATCAACAAGCAGCCAAAAAGCATGTTTATAAAGACTGCTGGATAACCCGTGATGGTTTGAATCTCTTTTCTAATCAGAGCAACAAAAGGCGTCGCGGACTTGGTGGAAATCTGTTTGGTAGTGAACTTCTTCTGAACCTTATCCTCGCTTACCAGCGCATTAATGCGGTCGTTGAAGCGAGAAATAATTGCCACGATTGCCGCAGGAGCTCCAACAGAGACCAGCGCAAACAGCAAGAAGCTAACAAGGGAACCAGAATTAAAGAAATCCGCAATCCACAGTGATGGAAGATAAACTACGCCAACTGAACTTGCAACGTTAAAGACGGTATCACGGAAGTTATCCACCACACCTGGGACAAACTTGTCCGCGTTGAAAGATACCGTAAAGATAAAGAACAGATACGCGACCATAAAGAAAAGGCCAAAAACGCCGCCAATGACCATTCCCAAGTTCTTAAAGTGCAGTTTTGCAGCAAGGGCTGCAACCGCAAAAGCCAAGAGAATTGCAGCAGAAACTGCAAGGTTAGGTCCAAGAAGAAGCGCAAACAAAGCGCCAATCAAACGTGGAAGCGTGACTGCCTCAAAGCTAAAGTAAGCCAAAAAGACTGGCAGCATAATGGTGATAGACCAGATACCCTCTGCAGCATAAAGAGCAGCTACGCGAGAATAGATAATGGTGCTCTTTTTGATTGGCAACGACATGATAAAGTCGTAATCCTTGTACGCAAAAAGCACGCCATTGGCCTTTACAAACGTCAAAATAATACCAGGTAGAGCGCCAACAAGAATTCCTACCAGAGGAAGCAGCCTTGTGAAGCCAGCAATGGCTAGAGTTGTAGCAATGCCGTAAATGTAAACCATCATGAAGAGCGTGCCAACAACTACAAAAATACCACCGACAATAGGCAGAGCGTTTGCGCCAACCTTTTTCTCAAAATTCTTTCGAGCACCTATAACCTGCGTAGTCCAAATCATGGTGATCTGAACCTTAAGCAGCATCCAAAACACTTTGAGATTGGAAGGCAGTTTGAGCTCAGAGCGATCGAGAACAGGAACTTGACCAGCACTTACTTGAGCTGGAATAAAGACATCTCCTGATAGTTGCAGGTTCTGCTCAGGCACATCGGGGCGCTGAGGAGCCTGTGGAACATTGTTTGCCATGACTAGTTCTCCTTAGGGAAGGAGGGAGGAACTGGAGCACCTGGAGGCACTGGTGCGCCAGGCACGGTTGGTGCTGCAGGTGCTGCTGGAGCCGCAGGTGCGGCGGGCGCTGCAGGTGCGGCGGACGCTGCAGGTGCTGCTGGTGCTGCAGGCGCGGCTGGGGCTGCAGGTGCGGCTGGTGCTGCTAGTGCGGCAGGTGCGACGGGTGCTGCTGGTGCTGCTGCGGGCGCGGCGGGTGCAGCCGCTACAGGTGCGCCAGGAATGACTGGCTGAACAGCGGCGCCGTCCTTTGTAGTAGCCATATCCTGAGCAATCTCGGCAGAAACGCCAGGAGCGCCAGCTTCAAGACCAAGGAAGACTTCCTCAAGAGAAGCATTGCCTCGAATCTCGTCCGTTTTACCTGCAGCAAGAAGCTTGCCCTGACGAATAATTGCAATTTTATTGCAGAGTTTCTCGACAACCTCAAGAACATGTGACGAGAAGAACACGGCAGATCCGCGGTCGGCAAGCTCGTGCAGCATCTTCTTCAACTCGAAGCTTGCTGCTGGATCCAGGCCAACAAATGGCTCGTCCAAAATGATGAGCTTTGGCTCGTGGAGCAGGGCGGAAATCAGAACCAGCTTCTGCTTCATGCCGTGAGAGTAGCTGCCAATAGCATTTGCCAGGGAATCAGTGATGCCCAAGCGGTTGGCCAACGTAGTAATGCGCTCGACGCGGTTCTCTGCAGGAACGCCAAAGATGTCACTGACGTAATTGAGGTACTTAATGCCGCTCATGAACTCGTAAATGTCTGGGTTATCTGGGACGTAAGCGATGACCTGCTTTGAGCCAACAGGGTCAACCAGCACATTCTTTGAATCCACAAAAATGACGCCGCCCTCAAATGGCTGAGCACCAACGATAGACTTGATAAGCGTGGTCTTACCTGCGCCGTTGTGGCCGATAAAACCGTAGATGTCGCCAGGCATAACGTCGAGCGAAAGGTCAGAAACAGCTACCTTGGAGCCATACTTCTTGGTAAAGTGCTGGACGCTCAACACGGGAACAACCTCGCCAGGAGCCGCTGGTGTTGGGGCTGCTGGGGCTGGGGCCGGTGCGGGAGAAGCCGCAGACACAGGCGCAGCGGCAGCTGCAGGTGCGGCTGGTGCGGCTGACGCGGCGGGAGCCGCAGGAGCAGCAGGAGCAGCGGGAGGTACGGGAGCGTTAGGAACAGGTGGCTGTGGAATATTGTCGGCCATGTTAGTTTCCTTCTTCCAATTTATCTATCTTGTTCACACGAGTGTCTTGAACTTTTGGAGAGCGCTTTGCCCTTCTCAGAGCATCGCGCAAAATCCATTCTACCTGAGCGTTAGTTGAACGCATGTCATCTTGCGCCCAGCGTTCAACCGCCTCCCAGACTTCTGGAGCTACACGAAGTGGATATTGTTTGCGAGGTGCCATGGGTTTCTCGCCATGCTTTACTGCTGCAAGGAACCGGTATTAAGCACAGGCTGAGCCTCGGACTCGCCGCAGAGAACAACCATGAGGTTGGAAGCCATGACAGCCTTGCGGTCCTCGTCAAACTCAACGACGCCATTCTCGGAGAGCTGGGTGAGAGCCATATCAACCATGGAAACGGCACCCTCGACGATCTTCTTACGTGCAGCGATGATTGCCTCTGCCTGCTGGCGGCGGAGCATTGCCTGCGCAATCTCAGGAGCGTAGGAGAGATGCGTGAGGCGAGCGTCGTCAACGGTGATACCAGCGACGGAAAGGTTGCGGCTCAGCTCAGACTGAAGCGCCTCGGAGACTTCCTCGATGTTGGAGCGCAGAGTAATTGCGGTGTTGGACTCGGACTCGTCCTCCATGTGGTCGTAGCTGTAGATGCTCGCGACATGCCTAAGCGCGGTCTCTGCCTGCATAGTAACGTAGCTGTCGTAGTCGTCGACGTCAAAAAGAGCCTTTGCGGTATCGCTCACGCGCCAAACAACAACCTCTGCGATCTCGATTGGGTTACCCATGCGGTCGTTGACCTTGAGGACGTCGCCGTTCAGCGTGCGAGCACGAGTGGAAATGATGGAGGTGTGCACGTTTACACTGGGAGTAACGCCTGCAGCGAGAGAAGAGAGGTCACCCACGTTTGTAGAAAGGGTCTTGGCGTAGTAAGGATTTGCCCAACGAAGGCCCTCGTCCTTAACGGTGCCAATATACTTACCAAACAGCACGCAAACCTTTGCCTGACCAGGCTGAAGACTGAATAGTCCGCTCGAAACAAACAAACCTGCAAAGAAGAATACCAGCGCACCAATGATGCTTGGGAACGATGGGTCCAGGCGAGGATTTCTGTCTGCAGCGATAGCGCTGAGTACAAAATTAGCCAAAAACAGGGCTGCAACTGCAAAAAGAGCAATGGTAATCAGCAGGAACAGCCAACCACTCTTGGACTTAATGATTTTCTCGGTGCTCATAAGATCTCCTTTGTGACAATGAGCTTTCTGTTGGCATCATTGTGATATCACATTGATTACAAGTCAATAGAAATTTTTATTTAAATGTTGTTCAAAAATCGCAGGTAAGGCGGTAGTTTTGTTGGCCTCGGCGCGCGGCGAGAGGTGAGCGGTGAGAAAAACGCTTGATGCGGCGCATGGCGAGAAGTTCGTCTCTTCGAGAAAAGTAACCGATCTGTAAGGCTTGGACTAAGCGCGCCTGATTTCTGCAAAGAATCTGTAACGTTTGCCTGAAAACATCAAAGAATCGGTGGATTCTGCCTGATTTCATCAAAGAATCTGTGTCCCAAACACAGATTCTTTGCACTTTTCAGGCAGACCTTTCGTGACGTGACTTTTGAATCCGAGGTTAGTTTCATGAGCACTCTTATGGAGCCTGATTTTCTCGCCATGTCTGAACGATTTGCCGGAAAAGTGCACCAAGTCTGAGCTATTTGCCGGTTTTGCTCGCCATGTCTGAGCTGTTTTACTCAGACTTGATGCGGTTTTCAGGCTCATAACTAGAGGCAATCAAAAGATGGTGGAGAATAGCTCGGTTGCACAAAAACACACCTCGGGAGAAGCCCCCAAGGTGTGTTCGGTGTGCACTATTACCTGGTCACAGCTTGCAGCGCGATTTGACTCGCAGCCACGACCAGCACGGCGTGCGTCACGCTAGTCAATGCGAGCGTCTACCTCAAGCCAGCCGAGCTGCTCAATGTTGCCCTTGACATGCTCGCAAGACTTGCGCCATGCCTCAATCTCGGAGTCGGAGAGCTCGGGCACAAAGACCTTCTCGACACCATTGGCGCCGATAACCGCAGGAAGTGAAGAGTAGAAGCCAGAAACGCCATACACGTCGTTGAGCAGCGTGGAGACTGGCGTGATCAGCTTGGTGTCGTGGACAATGGCCTTGATGACCTCGACAGCTCCGTTTGCAATCGAGTACTCGGTGCACTGCTTACCGCTGTAGGTAACGTATCCGCCCATGCGACCAGCCTGCTCAAGCTCTGGGAGGTCAAAGGTCTTGCCTGTCTGAGCTGCAACTTCGTCGAGGGTGAGGCAGCCAATGGAAACGTGCGACCAGCAAGCAAACATGCCGTTGCCGTGCTCGCCGAGCATCCAAGCGTTGATGCAAGATGCTGGATAGCCGGTAGCGCCGGAAAGCGCATGGCGAAGTCGAGCGGAATCCAACGTGGTACCGGAGCCGATAACCTTATTTGGATCAGCGCCGGTCAGATACTGGAGCTCAGTGGTAACAACGTCGCAGGGGTTTGCGATGTTGACCCAAACGCCATCGAAGCCTGCGTCTGCAATGCGCTTAGCGAACTTCTTGGCCTCGTCAGTGGTGACGAAGAGCTCACCATCACGACTACCTGCTGCAGCCTCAATGTGGCCAGCAGCATTAACAATAATGTCGCAACCAGCAAGCTCCTCATAACGGTCATCAAGCTCATAGACGCGAGCAGGGTGTGGATAAAATGGCATTGCGTCCAGCAGGTCGTTTACCTGAGCCTTGCAGAGGACCTCATTTGTGTCGCTAATGTAGAGCTCAGTTGCAAGTCCCTGGTAAAGTAGGGCGTTTGCAACATGTGCGCCAACATGATTAGCGCCGATAATACCAATTTTGCTGATGAGAGCCATAGTCCACCTCTTTTGTCTCGCCAAAATACTGTGCCTGTTAGCTTAACGGTTTTCTAGACAAACGGGAAACGATACAAAAAATGAAACATATTAGATACAACAATCCCCTCAACGTGCCATTTAAGCCCGCAAACGGTATAGTAGTAACCCAAGATTTGGAGAGGAACTATGGGATACAAGACACCAACATGCTCTATTGCGCGTAGCTGCGGAGGCTGTGAATGGCTTTCGGTCCCCTATCCTATCCAACTTAAGCGCAAGCAAGCGCAGGTAGAAGAACTTCTCGCCCCGCTGGCAAGCATCAATAACGTAACTATCGAGCCCATCCGCGGAATGGATGAGCCTCTGGCGTATCGCCACAAGGCGGCAACGCCATTTGCTCCGGGCAAGGGCCGCACGGTTCGCTCCGGTTTTTACGCAAGCGGAACGCACAAGATTATTGCTTCAAAGGAATGCCTGGTAGAAGATGGTCGAGCTCGCGCTATCCTCAACGACGTGGCCTATCTTGCCGGCCAGTTCAACATTCACGCCTACCAGGAGGATCGCGGCAAGGGAGCACTTCGCCATGGCGTGGTTCGCTGCGGATATGCCACCAACGACGTCATGCTGGTACTGGTGGTCAACGGCCAGCACCTGCCTCATGAGCAGGAGTTTATTGCTGCGCTTCGTAAGGCGCACCCCGAGCTGACCAGCATCTTCTTGAACGTCAACCAGAAGCGCACCAACGCAATCTTGGGGCGAGAAACCCGTCTGCTTTGGGGTTCAACATCTATGAGCGATAGGCTTTTGGGCTGCACGTTTGAGATTGGCCCAACCAGTTTCTACCAGACCAACCCTCAGCAAACTGAGGCTCTCTATCAGTTGGCCATCGACGGTGCACTTTCTGGCTCCGAGAAGGGCAGCACTGCGCAGGACAGCACTACGCTGACCGACGCCTCCGTGCAAGCAGCAACCTCTGTTCAAGCCAGCAACCTGCGAGTTCTTGACGCTTACTGCGGCACAGGAACCATTGGACTTTGCTTGGCGCACGCCGCCGAAGCTCAGGGCATCAACCTCTTGCTCACTGGTGTTGATCAGGTTGAAAACAATATTCAGATGGCTCGCAGAAACGCTCGAAACAATAAACTTGATGCTGAGTTTATCTGCGACGATGCCACTCGCTACATGCAAGCTTTAGCAAAAGAAGGTCAGAACTTTGACGTTATTATTCTTGACCCGCCTCGTGCAGGTTCAACGCCCACCTTCCTTAAGGCAACAGCTCAGCTAGCTCAGAAGAAAATCGTATACGTGAGCTGCAACGTTGTGACACAAGCCAGAGATCTCAAGGTTCTTCTCGACAGCGGGTTTGCCATTGAGCGCGTGACTCCTGTGGACATGTTCCCTCATACCAAGCACGTTGAGACGGTAGCACTTTTGTCCAAACTCGATGTCGACAAGCATATAGATGTTAAAATTAAGCTTGATGAGCTTGATTTGACAAGTGCCGAAAGTAAAGCGTCTTATGCACAAATTAAGGAAAGAACTTAAGATGACAACTCTTATTAAACATAAACGTGTAGAATTTTCAGAACTTTTTT
>ERZ772910.173-NODE-173-length-39746-cov-27.292107_pt1 | contig 39746 bp, 40 predicted proteins | sample MGYA00511357_ERZ772910 | MGnify/ENA primary metagenome ERZ772910 (study PRJEB29015, sample SAMEA2738096) | human oral metagenome | biome: human oral; feature: human-associated habitat; material: saliva | place: China | collected 2193 ... | reverse complement strand
GAATGAATACCAGCGGATCCATCAGGAAGAATTCCCAGTGGAACTCAGTCAAAATGGCTGAGAACAACGTCAAAGTATTCACCACCGATAATTGTGCCTGAGCATACCAGCCGATATAAAACAGCGTAAAGATCAGGAAACAGAGACGGAATCGGTCATACCATTTTTCGTAACGGACAATCCAATCTTGGAACAGGAATACCAACAGAAGAATTGTCAAAGCAATACCGACAACCACGATTTGACCTTGTTTGGCTTTCCAAACCTGTTTCCAAAGTTGGTTGGATACGCCTTCCTCAGCCGTTGCATCTTCTGCAATACCTGTACTTTCCTCCGGAGCAGAGGCTGCCACAGCCACCGGCTCAACCGGTGCACTAATTTCAACCGGCGGTGCTTTAGGATCGTCAACGTAGTAGCCTTTTGGCAATTCATAATCCAAATCGGCAGTTACAAATGCCTTATCATTTACGCTCAATACGCGTTGAATCATCAATTGCAAACGCCATGGTTCAGCACCATCAAATTCCACACCTTCGGGGATAGTGAACCAAGAAACTTCTTTAAATGCAGGCGCACCTTCGGCGGATAAAGCAACTACACGCTCATGCTGTGCATCAGTGAAACGGAAGCTGGTATCGCCCTGAATCATTTCGATACGGTCAAAGATACCGCCGCGAACATAACCCGAACCTTTCCAAGAATAGCGACCCTCGCCGGCTACCATCACGGCTTCTTGGCCAGGTTTCAAACGTTTTTGCAGGTTGTTCCAGCCGGCTTCGCCTAAAAGACTTTTACCGATGGAAGGTTGGCTGACCAAGGCAACATACAGATCAATAAATGTATCATTACCATCGCCCTGCTCCGCATGATCTGCTACACCTGCTTTACCGCTTTTCTCAAACAGTTTATTGATTTCATCGATAGAAATATGCAAATGACCGACGGCTTTTTGTTCCAAAAGCGCATTCCATGACAGGATATCTTGTTTGTTTTGACTGGCAACGCGACGCGGACGGGTTTGAACGGCAGGTTCGGCAGACTGTTCGCCGGAAGCAGCTGCTGCATCGGTTTGAACTGCTTTATCAGTGCCCAAATGATATTGATGGATTACCGCCTTAACAGAACGCTGAATACTGTCATTGATGACCATCAGGGTTACAGTCGCACCACTAATAATATCCCCTGGTGCAACACCTGGTTGAGGCGGGTTTTTAATAAAATTTAAGCCGATATATTTGTCAATGAATTTATCAACACGGGATTGCGGGATACCGATCAGCATAATCGGCTCATGGTGCTCAACCAATTTTGCTCCCGCAATAGTGCCATCATTGGCCAATGCAACCATTGTATCAATCGGCTTACTCGAATAACCACGCGTATTGACCACATCAGTCGTGATATAAACCAAACCAAGTTGCTCTTCGCCTTTATATACACGAGCAACCAAAGGCTTACCTTCAGGTTTGCCGTAGCGATCAGCACCAGGAAAAATTTCAGAAGGCTGAATTTTTGCCAAGAAATCAGGCAAGCGCTCCGCGTAAGCAGGCAGGCTTACTATCATCATAGAAAACACAGCAAAAAGCACAAGGATTCGTTTCCAAATGCCACTTAAGCACTTCATTTCAAGACAGGACATGGCTATTCCCGATATATCGATACTCTAAACACTTATATTATATGAATCATCTATCAGCAATAATTTGATTAAAATCAAATTTACAAATCTTAAAACCAAATTCTATATGCTAATAATACTTTAGAACTATAAAAATAAATCTTTTATTAGTAGACATGAAATATAGGAAAATCAACTTAATCCAATAATCACCCCCATATTGTTAACTTATTTATAATAATACTCAAAACAATTTCCGAAATTTCATTTAGCATATATTAAATAAAATATAACCTGACTTAAATTTCCATAGGCCGTCTGAAAACGAATATCGAAGATACTTTAACCTACCCCTTTAATAACAAATCTTGCAAAAACAAAAAGAGCCTGTATAAAACAGGCTCTTTTTCAGACTAATCTTAAGTCAGATTAGAATTTGTGACGCAGACCAACAGTACCAGCAGTTTTCTCGTATTTGTAGTCGCCTTTGCCTTCTTTCAACCAGCCGGCAGACAACAGGGCAGAAGTGCGTTTAGAGAAGTCGTAGTCAGCACCAACGATAACTTGGTTGTAAGCGCTGTTCTTTTGTTTCACGCCGTTTTCTTTAGCTTTGAAGCCGTGAGCGTAAGAAACACGAGGAGTTACGTTACCGAAGCGGTAAGCAGCAGTTGCACCAACTTCAGTACGTTCGTTTTTCTTAGCATTAGCAGCATCTTTTTTGAAGCCTTCGTATTGACCTACAACAGCAACCATCAGATTGTTAGCATCGTAACCAGCAGTCAGACGGTGTACTTGGTGATCTTTGTAAGTACCAGTAGCCAAAGTACGCTCGTGGTTGAATGCTTTTAAGTGATCATCACTCAAAACTGCACGTTTAGCAAAAGAACCAGCGTAACGACCGAAGAAGCCAGAATTTTCATAGTTCAAGCCCAAGTCGTAAGATGCACGGCTTTTCACATCGTGATCGTATTTATCGTCAGGGTTAGCATTGTCACGAGGTTGGTATTGTACGCTTGCGCTGAAACCACCCAATACAGGAGTGTCGTAACGTACAGATACTTTACGAGTATCTACACGTTTGATTTTATCCAATTGCAGAGCGTCTGCGTTAGTGGCACCAGATTCCCAAGGGTCGAAGCTGTCGCTGGTATTTTTCAGAGCAGTATCCAGGTTACCGGCACGAAGTTTACCGAAACCACCTTCCAAGCCCAAGAAAGATTCACGATTAGCGAAACCAGAATCACCACCGGCGATAGAAGTGTTTTGTTCAACTTGCCAGATAGCATTCAGGTTGCTACCCAAGTGCTCGTGGCCTTTGAAACCGATGCGAGAACCGTAGTCAGCGATTTCAGTAGCAGTTTTCTTACCTTTCTGAACTTTACTAAATTTTCCAGTTTTTACTTTAGAAATATCCACGCCGGCTTTAACTTGACCGTACAGAGTCACATCAGCCATAGCTGCAACAGGCAGGGCTACCAAAGTCAGAGCAATCAGAGATTTTTTCATTGCTGTATTCCTTTTCTATTGTGAAGAAATAACTTAAGCAGACCGAACAATCCGCTTAGGCTTACTTTATCGCTGGAATCAGCGATTCCATGACTGTCACTATAATTGTTCCTCTCTAAAAAAACAAACTTTATTCAATCCTCCCCCACCACCTCGGAAACCAAATAAAGGTAGGCACAACCCAAATAATGGAAATTTATTATTTAAAATCAATGATAAATTCCTTCTAAAACCATATTTGCATTTTTACAACACTTTATCAATTTACACATTAATCACGCTATTTTGTTGCTTTTATACCAACAATCCGCAGTTAGGCCGTCTGAAAACCATTACCCAGAACGCTCATCCACTCGGGCAACGATAGTTGCATCAATCCAAACTCATCAGGATAGTCAACACCTGTTAGATACAGGCCATCTGACATAAACGTTGGCGGAGCCTTCAATCTACTTTTTGCATGAAAGACCGACTCAAACTCATTCACACTGATCCTGCCACTACCCACATACACCAATGCACCCATAATATTGCGTACCATATGATGTAAGAATGCGTTCCCATGCAAATCAAGGCACAGATAGCGAGAAGTTCCACTAATACTTGCACTATATAGTGTTTTTACAGGGGATTTCGCCTGACATTCAGCTGCACGAAAGCTGGAAAAGTCATGTTCACCCTCCAATAAGGCAGCAGCCTGCTTCATTAGATTTAAATCTAATTTCAAATGCGTCCACCCTACTCTGCCAACCAATAATGGAGAACGAACCGGTGAAGATTCCAATAAATAACGATAATGGCGGCCATAAGCATCAAATCGTGCATGGAAATGAGGTGCAACTTTTTGCGCAACCAACACAGCAACACCATCAGGCAAATGTGCATTAACACCCCGCACCCATGCTTGCTCCGGACGACTTACTGATGTATCAAAATGCACCACCTGGGCAGTTGCATGTACACCCGTATCCGTCCTTCCTGCAACAATAGTATTAATTTGCTCCCCTGCTATTGAAGACAACGCCTGCTCTAAGGCCGTCTGAACAGTTGGCAAATCTCCGGCCTGTTTTTGCCAACCATAAAAACGGCTACCGTCATAAGAGAGGGTCAAAGCCCAACGCTGCACGAGATGTCCTGTTGTATTTGCTTGTTCAGTCATTTCTTATACTTCTTGTAAATTGATATTATTGCCTACGCTCAAGTAACAAATATTAAAAAGGCGTGATCAACACACGCCTCCATTATGTATTTCAGACGGCCTTTATCTTCAACCATCATATAAATAAAGCCGAAATCTTACCCAACCAATAATAGACTCAGTCAAAATCTTGCTTTTTAATTTACCATAAAAAAGATGCCGTCTGAAACGGCATCTTCATTTAACTGGCACTTATGCGCCAAGTTCTTTCATCAATTTTTGGGCTTTATGCAGAATATCGCCTTCAGCCTCTTCAATCAGCCCTTGCAATGTTTCTCGAGCCGCTTCAGGATCACCGATTTCGATATACATCTTAGCCAAATCATATTTAGCTTCAAGCGGTGCAGTCATGCCGACTGATTCTGAAACAAAGCCTCTTTCACTATTGCTTTTATCGGCGGCCACTGAAACATCTTCAGCTCCCCATTCCAATGCACCTTCTTCAATCACAAACTCAGAAGTAGCTTCTTCTCTCTCTACTTCTTCTTTGGTTTCTTGAATTTGCAAGTCTTGATCTTGCTTGACATCAAATGGCAGCACATGGCCGTCTGAAGCTTCAGGGGTTTCTACCGTAAACTCGAGTGGCTCTTCATTTCTTGACTCAGAGACTTTTTTCTCTGCCGCAAAATCAAACTCAGCAAATGTATTTGTCTGCTCTTCTTTACGTTCCGGCATAACAACAGATACCGGCTGATACGGATTTTCTGGTTCGGGCTCGTACACGCTTTCCGTTGATTCGATATTATCCCAATCAGCATAGCGACGTTGCTCTGTCTCTATATCATGCGTTACTGCACCTGAAAGAATACCTGCCTGTCTATTGTCAATCTTACCCAAATCAAGTTTGACATCATCGATATTGGAAGATTCTTCTACTTCATTGATAACCACATCATCTTCGAAATCGTCTTCAATAAGCAGGCCGTCTTGAGTTTTTTCAGACGGCGTTACTTTAGTTGCAGCAACCGCATCAGCTGAAGCAGCAACATTTTTCTGTACAGCCTTCTCTTCATCCTTACGGCTTACAGGCGCTGCTTCTGGCTCGTCTTTACGTTTACTGGCAGCTTTCAACAACAACCAAGCAGCAATAAGGGCTGCACCGCCTGCCAATAACCATTTCCATAAATTGCCGTCTGATTCGCTTTCTGTTTGCTCTGCGACAGAATCAGTGGTTGCAACAGGCTCAGAAGCCACTACGTTCTCTTGAGCATCAGAAGCCATAGCTTCTTGAATATCGGACGTAGGAACAGTCGATGCGGCATTTTCATTAACCGCCGCAGATGCTGCTTGTTCTGTTTGTTCAGCTGAAGCTTGTTTCACTTCTTCCTGTTGCTGTGTATTTACGCCAGCATCTTTGACCTGAGCTTCAGTTTGAGCCTCAGGCTGAACAACAGGTTTTTCTGTTTTAGCTTCTGTTGCATTGGCAGTTTCATTGCCTTTCTCTACTGCTGTATTGGTTTTAACAGGAGCAGAAGCAGCCAAACGTTGCAATTCGCTACGGCTCGGGATATTCAGCACTTTACCTGCCAACATACGGTTGGCATTATTATCGATAAACACATCCGGATTGGCATTTACCAAAGCCTGGATGGTTTGATCCAAGGTCATACCTTGCGGACGGATGCTGGACGCAATGGCAATCAGGGTTTCACCCGTACGTACCAAATGCTGCCTGCCTGAACGTGCAGCCGTGTCGTTTTTAGCAGGGGCCGTCTGAACTTGTTTTTTCTCAGCCTTACGCTGTACATCCTTACGCGCTTGAGTTGCCTGATTACCTGCTGCTTTATTGTTTTTCGTTACAGACTGTTGGGCATTGCGCGTCGGCTCGGAGGATTGAGATTCAGCAGCCGGACGAGTACGAACAGATGCAGCATCTTTAGAATCATATCCGGCCGGATCGATAATAGCGGTGTATTCACGCGATTGCGCGCCGACACCTACTTGGAAAACCAAAACAGGATCTTTGATGGCTTTAGAAGAGCGGATGGTAACGACTGCCTTATCGCCTGATTTGCGTACCGCCGCGCGCAAATTGCCATTTGAAATAGTGGCCTTGCCGCCATTAAGCAGAGCCTGAGCTTCCTCGCCAGTCACAGTGATACTGCCTGTAAAAGGCTCACCCAAATGAGATTGGACGTTCAAGCCACCCAAACCTGCAGAGGCACTGAGCGATGTCATTAAAGCGATAGAAGCTGTAATTAATTTAATATTGTGATGTTTTTTCAAAACTGATCCCCTGTTCGGAAATTATGGTACAAACCAATGTGCGCGCATTTAACCATATATTTACTAGATATTACGTCATGATATATTTTTAACCCACTCCTGCCAAGCAATAGAGGCTATTCAGCCTAAAATTCCTTAGCAAATCTATTACTTTTGCATGCTTGTGTTTCTTTTTTACAAATTTCGCCAACCCAAAACAAATATTTCATATAAATATATGTGGTATTAAATTCATAGGGAAAGGTGCAAAAAAACACATCTGCCTGTATGATTAGCATTTACTCAATTAGTTTCATCATTAACATATGAAAGTTTTGAGCGACTTATTCGCCGTATTCTTATTTTTCATTACATACATCATCACCAAAGACATGATTGCCGCAACGGCTGTTGCGGTTGTAGTCGGCATAGCCCAAGCTGCGCTGACCTTTTGGAAACACCGCAAGCTGGACACCATGCAATGGATCAGCCTGATTTTGATTGTCTTTTTTGGCGGTGCAACGATTTTACTGAAAGACAACCGCTTCATCATGTGGAAACCGACCGTTCTGTTTTGGATCGGCGCGATCGTCATGCTGTTCAGCCATCTTGCCGGTAAAAACGGGCTTAAAGCCGTCATGGGCAAAGAAATGCAACTCCCTGATTTTGTATGGACACGCCTGACTTATGCATGGATTGGCTTCCTGATTTTTATGGGTGCGGCCAACCTCTTTGTCTTTACGTATTTTCCAGACCAATGGGTCAATTACAAACTGTTCGGCACATTGGGTTTCACAATCATTTTTTCCATCGCACAGGGTATGTATCTGATGCGTTTCCAGTCTAAGGAGGATCAATAATGGAATATTTCATGCTTTTGGCCACTGATGCCGAAGATGTCCACGAAGCACGCATGGCGGCACGCCCCGCGCATTTGGCACGTTTGGAAGAATTGAAAGCGCAAGGCCGTCTGCTGACTGCCGGCCCCAATCCCCTGCCGGATAATCCGGAACGTGTCTCCGGCAGCCTGATTGTGGCTCAATTTGAGTCTTTAGACGCCGCACAAGAATGGGCCGAACAAGACCCTTACGTCGATGCCGGCGTATACGCCGAAGTCTTGATCAAACCCTTTAAAGCCGTGTTCAAATGAGCAATATGCGTCAAATGATTGAAGAACGCCTGCAGGCACTTGAGCCTGAGTTCTTCGATTTTGAAGATGAGAGCCATCTGCACGCCGGCCATGCCGGTAATAAAGGCGGCGGGCATTACGCTATAGTGGTGGTCAGCAACGTATTTGAAAACATTGGACGCCTCCAGCGGCAACGTATGATTAAGCAGCTTTTGCAAGACTTGTTTTCAGACGGCCTGATTCATGCACTCAGTATCAAAGCGGCCACGCCGGACGAATACTTCCATTAAGATTACTACTTAAACTTTGATTTCTAATCATTAATTTATTTCCAATCATTAATTTAAAAGAGAAATACGATGAAAAAAACCTACTTTGCTTCAGCCTTGATGCTTGCCCTGACTTCCGGCACACTGTTTGCCCAAACTTTGGTAACCGTCAACGGTCAAGCCATCGACAGCAGCGTTATCGATGACCAAGTTGCTTCCGTGCGCGCCAGCAACCCGAACGTTCAAGACACGCCTGAATTGCGTCAAATGCTGACCGAACGCCAAGTTATCAGCACTGTTGTTACCCAAGAAGCCAAAAAATTAAAACTGGATCAAAGCGCTGAATTCAAAGCTGCATTGGAGCAAGCGCGTGCCGATGCCGCCAAGCAAGGCGCAGATAAAAAAGCCACATTCAAAACCGAATGGGCAGTTTTCGAAAATGATTTGCTAGGCCAAGCTTTCGCGGCGCATATCGTCCGTCAATATCCTGTTCAAGAAAAAGATGTCAAAGCCGCTTACAACGATTTCAGCAACTTCTATAAAGGTACTCAGGAAGTCCAACTGGGCGAAATCGTAACCGACAGCAGCAGTAATGCCCAAAAAGCCATTGCCGATTTGGATGCGAAAAAAAGCTTTGTTTCGGTATTGAACCAATACTCAATTGACGAAGCTGCCAAAAAAGCCGGTGGTATCCCTAAAGCTTATGTTCCGCTTAAAGATTTGCAAGAATCAGCGCCTCCGCTTTACGCAGCTGTCAAAGACCTGAAAAAAGGCGCGCACACTAAAACGCCGCTGCAAAACGGTAATCTGTACGCCGTTTTCTATGTCAACGACCGCCGTAACGTTACCGTACCTTCTTACGAAGCCGCTAAAAACGAGATTGGCAGCGACTTACAGGCAGCCCGTGTTGATGCGGCCATTCAATCATTGCTGAAAAAAGCCAACATCAAAGTCAACAAATAATATAACGTGCCCGCCGTGATGGCGGCGGGTAATAAGGAACTCACATGAACATCAAGCCCAAAACTGCCGTTTTGGCTATCCTCGCCCTATCAACCGTCGGCTTGGCAACTGCCAAAGCACCTGAAATCGATCCCGCCCGTATCGACAGCATGGTCGCCGAAGTATTGAGACAGGCCGATCAACATCCCAACCAGACTGCCAAACCCGATGGTCAGGCAATCCGCAAAGATGTGGTTACACGTTTGCAAACTTTGGAAATTTTGAAAAATGAAGCCATCAAGGCTGGTTTGGACAAAGATGCGGAAGTGCAAAATCAGTTGAAAAACGTCGAAGCTGAATTCTATGCCAACCAATACGCTGCTTATCTAGAACGCCAAACCACGGTTGACGATGCCGAGTTGCGCCGTTTCTACGACCAGCAAACACGCATTATCAAGCTGCAACAAGTCAGCTTTGCTTCAGCAGACGAAGTACGCGCCGCGCAAGAACTGCTGCTCAAAGGCTTGTCATTTGAAGAGCTGATGAAACGCTATCCCAACCCCGAACAGGAGTTCGACGGCTTCATCTCTCCGCAGCAGCTCTCTCCTCAACTGGCTACCGCTTTTGCCGACATGAACCGAGGCGATGTAACGCATGAGCCGATTCAAATAGAAAACCGTTTTTATCTGTTTAAACTCAGTGCCGTAGAGCGTAATCCTAATGCTGAACCTTTCGAACTGGTACGCAATCAGCTTGCCCAAGCTGTCAAACAACAAAAAGTCGAGAATCAGATCGAACGTATCTTGAAAGAAAACGGCATTAATCCGTAAATGAATTCAATGGTTTCAGGCCGTCTGAAACTATATTTAAACCCAGAGGGCGTATCTTACGCCCTTTTTTACAACTCCTTTTATTCACACAAGATTATGCGTGCTGTTATCCAAAAAGTTACCCAAGCCAAAGTCGACGTTTTGTCTGAAAACTCCTGTGAAACCTGCGGCGAAATCAACAATGGATTTATGATATTGCTCGGTGTTACCCACACCGATACAGAAGCAGACGCCAAATATATTGCGGATAAAACCGCCAACCTGCGTATCTTTGAAGACGAAAACGGCAAATTAAATTTATCGCTCAAAGATGTCGGCGGCTCGATATTACTGGTTTCCCAGTTTACCCTTTACGCCGATGCACGCAGCGGCCGCCGCCCATCTTTCTCCAATGCCGCGCCCGCAGAACAAGCGGATAAGCTTTATCACTACACCGCACAACTTCTACGCGAACATGGCTTGACAGTTGAAACCGGTAGATTCCAAACCCATATGCAGGTTTCCCTTTGCAATGACGGGCCGGTCACTTTATTGCTTGACTCGCAAAAAACATTCTAAACCCCATCAAAAAAGGCCGTCTGAAATCTTTCATACGGCCTTTCCATTTCTGATCATTAATAAATCAAGCCTTGCGCTTTCACCCAGTTCACAATATCTGCCTCAACGGCTTCAGGCGAACCCGGATTGTCGATTTTGACACCGTATTCATCAGCACCCAGCTCTTCCAAAATCTCCAGCTGCGAATCCAGCATTCCGGCTTTCATATAATGCCCCTGACGCGACAGCATACGCTCGAGATTGATTGCTTGAGGCGGAGTCAGATGGATAAAAGCCACCTTCCCTTCTACGCCACGCAGAATATCGCGGTATTGGCGTTTGAGTGCTGAACAAGTAACGATAGAATATTTTTCCCCATTTTTTGCCCGCTCCGTCATCCAGTCACGCAAATTGCCCAGCCATGGGTAACGGTCTTCATCCGTCAACGGAATACCGGCACCCATCTTGTCGCGGTTGGCTTGGGTATGAAAATCGTCGCCTTCGGCATACGGACATTGGTTGAGATGTTTTTGCAAAGACAGCGCGGCAGTGGTTTTACCGCAACCACACACGCCCATCATGACAAAATGTGTCGTCATTTTTCTACTCCTTGTTTATCAAGATTTTAACGGTATTTAAAAACGGGCGGATTGTGTTACCTCAAAAACACTATCCACCCGTTCTTCCGATTAAACCAAAACAAACAACACTGATGATAAGGCAAAACCGATGAGTGCGATAAGTGTTTGGTTGACCGTCCATGTCTTCAAGGTCGTCTGCACATCCATATTCAACAAACGACCAACAAGCCAGAAACCAGAGTCATTAAAGTGGCTGCAACCAACGGAGCCTGCCGCCGTAGCCAATACCACGCAAGTGATCTGCCAATCGCTGAAGCCTGCCGCCTCAACGGTAGGTGCCATCAACGCGGCAGCGGTGGTCAATGCAACGGTCGCAGAACCTTGCGCAATACGCAAAGCCAAAGCTACCAAGAAACAGCCCAGTATAACGGGAATATACAAGTGAGCCATGCTGTCTGCCAAAGCTTTACCGATACCAGAGGCACGCAACACGCCGCCGAACATACCGCCCGCACCGGTAATCAAAATAACCGAGCAAACCGGACCCAATGCGCCATCGATGGTTTTCTCCAATGCGCTGGCTTTGTCACCACGTTTGCCACCCAATACATACAGGGCTACCAAAACGGAAATCAGCAAAGCAATCGGTGTCGAACCGATCATGCGACCAAATTGCACCCAACCTTCGTCTGTGCTGACGACTTTCTCGCTGATTAAAGTGGATAAACCAGTATTCAAGAAAATCAACAACATAGGAATCAGCATAATGCCGACAACGGTAGATGCTTTTGCAGGTGCTTTCGGCTGATCATTATCTTGCGTACCGCCACTGATCAGATCAGGAACGGGTACATGAATGCTGCGACCCAAAACTTTACCCAATAAATAGCCACTGAAATACCAAGTAATCAAGGTAACAGGCAGACCTAAAATCAACAGTTGACCGATGTTTGCACCATAAAATTCAGAAGCAGCAATCGGGCCGGGATGAGGCGGCAGGAAGACGTGCATGACCGAAAATGCGCCAATAGATGACAACGCGTATGGCAGAACGGTCTGCTTCATACGGCGTGCCGTTGCAAACACAATCGGCAACATCACCACCAAGCCGGCATCAAAGAAAATCGGGAAACCAAAAATCAAAGAAGCCACGCCTAAAGCAAATGGCGCACGATTCTCACCAAAAATCCGAATCAGCGCATCTGCCAAAGACTGAGCACCGCCGGAAGTTTCCACCAAACGGCCGAGCATTGCACCCAAACCAACCAATAACGCCACGCTGCCAAGCGTACCGCCGAAGTTTTTGACCAATACATCATTAACAATGCTGCCCATAGGCAGACCTGTTACGATGGCAGTCAGCAGGCTGACCAATACCAGCGTCAGCAAGGCATGAACGCGCAGTTTTATAATCAAAATCAAGATCAGCAAAATCGCTGCGGCGGCGATACCGAGCAAGGTACCGGCACTCAGCGTTTGAGTCCATCCATCCATTTTGAAGCCTTTCTCTGTAAGAAAAATACAAATTTATTAATGTTTCTTAACACATTTGGATACGATAACACATTTTTACACAGAATCATACGGCTGGATTTAGTCAAAATATAAACTTCTCTTTTTCAAAACCCTTTTGCCAGATGCTTGATAACTAAGGATAGCAAAGAAAAAACAAGGACAAGAAAAAGGCCGTCTGAAATGCAGTTAATTTTCAGACGGCCTGACATCATACTTTTCAATAAGATAGAAACGAATATTTTTTATCAATTACCTAATATCAAGATCCTTGATTTATACCTTGGCCAAAATCACCTTATTTCCCAAACGTAATTTCGCCAGCTTGGTATTGAAATCATCTTCAGAGTACCAGCCCATTGACGCATGAGGGACTATTACGCATTACTGCTTCGATTTCGGCAAAACCCTCGGTCGTAATTTTTAGTCGCATCAAAAGAATTTGTGGCTGTAGAGTTTTTGTACGATTCCCCGAACATTCATCATTCTGTTTCTTAAAAACTGAAAATACCATGATACAAAGGCCGTCTGAAAAATTCTTCAGACGACCTTAATTCTTAAACTTCTGCCGGTGGTTGTGGTGTATCTTCATCTTCCTGCTGCGTTTTCACTTTGGCAAAACGACTAAACCAAATGCCTGCTTCGTAGAGCAGAATCAGCGGAACAGCAAGCAGGGTTTGAGAAATTACGTCAGGCGGCGTGATGATTGCGGCCACGACAAACGCACCGACAATCACATACGGACGCGCATTCTTAAGCTGTGCAGTCGAAACAATGCCCATTTTTGCAAGCAACACCACAACGACGGGAACTTCAAACGTCGTACCGAATGCCACAAACATGCCCAAAATAAAGGACAGGTATTTGTCGATATCGGTCGCCATATTGACACCGACAGGAGTTACCCCGGCCAAGAATTTGAAAATAACGGGAAACACCAAAAAATAGGCAAACGCCATACCGACGAAGAAAAGCGTTACGCTAGACAACACCAGCGGCGTAATCAAACGTTTTTCGTTTTGGTATAAGGCAGGAGCGACAAACGCCCAAACTTGATACAGCGTGTGCGGCAACGACAGCAGAAACGCCGCCATCAAAGTAACCTTGACCGGCACAAAAAACGGCGCGATCACATCGGTTGCAATCATGCTGGTATCTTTAGGCAGATTGGCCATTAATGGTTCGGCAACAAAGGTATAGAGCTGCTGGGCAAACGGCATCATACCCAAAAAGCAGACGACGATACCGATGACGATCCACATCATGCGGCGGCGCAGCTCAAGAAGATGCTCGATAAGCGGTTGGACGGGCTGTTCGTGTTGAGATTCGGACACCGGTTGACTCACTTTTTACTTACGGACGCGCAGTTTGGGCTTGGCGTGGAATTTCGGGCGCATATCGCGTTTGCGGCTCATCGCCTGCTTACGCAAAGAAGTCGTATGCAGCGGAGGAACATCGGCAACAGGAGATTCGACATAGCTGACTTCTACCGCAGGAGCAGGTGAAACCGAAGCCGTCAAATACTCACGCCAAGCGCGGTCTTGCTCGGATTCGGCATTTTCAGCCTCAACAAGCTCTTGGGTTTGCACTGCCCCACCCTGCTCAGAAGCTTGGATTGCACTTTCATGCTCAGCGCCGTTTGAAGCCAGATCAGGCAAAGGGTTGCCCAACTCATCCACACCAAAATCGGCAGGCGTTTTCTGTTCGGGCAGGCGTTCCCACGGCTTGAGGCCGTCTGAAATATCGCTCAGATTTTTTTGTGCATTATTGCCCAAGTCTTTGATACCGTCGCGAAACTCAGATGCAGCGGTTTCAAATTCCTGCTTCACCTTGCGCAATTCGTCTAACTCAGCCTGAGTGTTAAGCTCCTGCTTGACGTTGTTGACGAATCCTTGCAATTTGCCGACCAAACGCCCAGCCGTGCGCGCGGCTTGCGGCAGACGTTCGGGGCCAAGCACTATTAGGGCGACAACGCCGACCAGCAGCAATTCGCCCAAACCGAAATCAAACATGGATTATGCTTTGTCTTCGTCTTTTTTGTGTTCGATGACTTCGTCTTTTTTGGCATCTTTGCCATCCGTACCTTCGTTCAGGCCTTGTTTGAAGTCATGTACTGCACCGCCGAGGTCTTTGCCGACGTTGCGCAATTTTTTGGTACCGAATACCAAAACGACGATAATCAGTACGATAATCCAGTGCCAGAGAGAGAAGCTACCCATGATAAATCCTTGAATTTGTTAAAAATAGATAATAATTATGCAGGCGTACCCATGATATGGATATGCAGGTGGAAGACTTCTTGTTCGCCGCCTTTGCCTGTGTTGATCAGGGTTTTGAAACCGTCGGTCAAACCTGCCTCATGGGCGATTTGAGGAACTTTCAACATCATTTTGCCCAACAGGGTTTGATGTTCGGCGGTTGCATGTGCCAGTGAATCGAAGTGTACTTTCGGAATCAGCAACAGATGCACCGGCGCGGCAGGACGGATGTCTTTGAAACAAAGCATCTCGTCGTCTTCGTAAACGGTTTGTGCCGGAATATCTTTGGTTGCGATTTTGCAGAAAATACAATTATCCATAATGGCTCCAATGGCCGTCTGAAAACGGGCGTAACGGGTTTCGACCAAAAAAGGGAAATCGTTTTGCCCCAAAGACGGATTCTGAAACAGGTCAAATACGGGATTGTAATATAAATTCAAGATTCTTTGCGAGAAGCTTTTTCCACTAATCCCGACAAACCTTGACGACGCGCAAGCTCGTTGACCACATCTTCGGCGCGCAATCCGTGATGCGCCAATAAAACCATGGTATGAAACCACAAATCCGCCACTTCGTAAACCAAATGTTCGCCACCGCCATCTTTAGAAGCCATCAAGGTTTCACCCGCTTCCTCGATGACTTTTTTCAAAATCTTGTCTTCACCTTTGTGCAGCAGCTGGGCAACATAAGAAGCATCGGGATCGCCGCCTTTGCGCGAATCGATGACGTTTTGAATTTGGGTAAGGATGGTATCGGTCATGGTCGGTTTCTCTTATTTTCTTTCAGACGGCCTTAAGGATGTTTATGTCCGTAAATCGCTTCTTCGTCTTTCAACACGGCATCGACTGTCTGCCATGCGCCCTCTTGCCAAACTTTGTAAAAGCAGCTTTCGCGCCCGGTATGACAGGCAATGCCGCCGTTTTGTTCAATCAACATAACCACTGCATCACCATCGCAATCCAAACGCAATTCATGTACTTTTTGCGTATGCCCTGACTCTTCGCCCTTCATCCATTGTTTTTGGCGGGAACGGCTGTAATAATGGGCAAACTCGGTTTCTACGGTTTTTTGCAGGGCTTCGGCGTTCATCCAGGCAACCATCAGCACACGGTGTGTCTGCCAATCTTGGGCAATCGCGCAAACCAAACCTTTTTCATCAAATTTTACGGCATTTAGCAGCGTTTTGTTTATGTTCGACATTCGCGTCTTTCTCCCATATTTTCAGACGGCCTTTGGATAGCAATCACAAACGTACTTCGATTCCTGCTCCTCGCATGGCTAGTTTCGCTTCGCGAATACTCGCTTCGCCAAAGTGGAAAATACTGGCGGCCAATACCGCATCTGCCTTCCCGTCCTTAATGCCGTCCACTAAATGTTGGACCGAACCGACACCGCCGGAAGCAATGACCGGAATATCGACCGCTTCGCTGACCGCGCGCGTCAACGGTAGGTTGAAACCTTGCTTGGTGCCGTCCCGATCCATGCTGGTCAGCAAAATCTCGCCCGCACCGCGCTGCTGCATTTCGACAGCCCATTCCACCGCATCCAAACCGGTCGGATTACGTCCGCCATGGGTAAAGATTTCCCAACGGGTGTTTTCAGGGTTAACCGCTTTGGCATCCACGGCAACGACAATTGCTTGCGAACCAAAAAAACCGGCCGCTTCGTTGACCAAATCAGGATTGGTTACGGCAGCCGTATTGATGCTGGCCTTATCGGCACCGGCATTAAGCAGACGACGGATATCGGCAACCGTGCGCACGCCGCCGCCGACTGTCAATGGAATAAAAACTTGTGATGCGACTGCCTCGATAACGTGCAAAATAGTATCACGATTGTCGCTGGAGGCAGTGATGTCCAAAAAGGTCAACTCATCCGCGCCTTCGTCGTTATAGCGTTTAGCAACGTCAACCGGATTGCCTGCATCGCGCAGACCCAAAAAGTTGACGCCTTTTACCACTCGACCGTCTTTTACATCCAGACAAGGAATAATTCGTTTTGCCAATGCCATACTCAATACCTATTATCCGTTATCAGGCCGTCTGAAACCGTCAGGCCAAAAATTTGCTCAACCAATCCGGCAAATGTTGCAACAGCTGAAAATAACCAATGCCGGCTATCATCGCCAAAACACAGGAAATAATGAAATTGCTGTCAATGCGGCCGACAATGGAAAAAATTAAACCGGCAAATGCCCAGATTATCCCGTTGAAAATCATCCAATAGGTATCGATAATCGGCAAATCAAATGCCGTCAGCTGCCGCAATATCACTGCAATCAGTGTAAACCACAAACTTTCACTTAGCGGATACACTTCGCGGTCGGATGACCAGATAATCCAAAAACCCAAAACAAACGCTTCAAGCATACCAATCCCTTAATAAAATAAGATATTGAGTGAGTTGTTTTTTATAATTATTTCAGACAGATTTTGAGTCTAAGGACTTTGCAAAATGCCGCTTTTGAAGGCATTTTCAGCTATACGCCAACTCCTGCGCTGTTACCCCTTGCAAAGCCCTAATCTGCATAATTAAACGCACTTAGGTCAAGCCAAAGAATCGGCCAGTTTTTGTGCCTGTGCGAAATCAATACTTCCCTCATAAATTGCGCGGCCGGTAATTGCACCGCTCACACCCTCTTTTTCAACGGCACACAATGCGCGGATATCGTCCAAATTCGTCAATCCGCCGGAAGCGATAATCGGGATATTCACTGATTGAGCCAATTTGACGGTAGCCTCGATATTCACGCCGCTCATCATGCCGTCGCGGCCGATATCGGTATAAATAATGCTGTTGACGCCATCGTCTTCAAAACGCTTGGCCAAATCGACGACATGATGCTCCGTTACCGTTGCCCAACCGTCTATCGCCACCATACCGTCTTTGGCATCCAAGCCGACAATAATCTGACCCGAAAATGCCTTACATGCTTCGCGTACAAATTCAGGATTTTTCACCGCGGCCGTACCAATAATCACATCGGTCAGCCCTAAATCCAAATACTTTTCGATGGTTCCCAAATCACGGATACCGCCGCCAAGCTGTACCGGAATATCTTTAGCCACGGCTGCCAAAATTTCTTTAATTGCCGGAAAATTTTGAGGAACGCCTGCGAATGCGCCGTTCAAATCAACCAAATGCAAACGGCGTGCGCCTTGGTTGCGCCAATGCAAAGCCATCTCTACCGGCGAATCGGAAAACACCGTCGCCTGCTCCATCAAGCCTTGTTTTAAGCGAACACAGCGTCCTTCCTTCAGATCAATGGCAGGTATCAACAGCATTTTTTTCTCCTCTACTCAATTTCAGTATATTTTACACAAATTAGCGATTTTTAGTAGATTTATGTTAAAAGCCTCAAATCTGCCAATTTAAAAAATTACGCAGCAGCAGCAATCCTGCCTGATGGCTTTTTTCCGTATGGAACTGTGTGGCAAACACATTGTCCCTACCGACAATGCAGGCAAATTCATTCGGATATTCGCTAACGCCTAAAATAATCTCTTCATTTTTCGGTGCAAAATAATAGCTGTGAACAAAATAAAAATACTCGTTCTGCCCAATGTCTTGAAATAAAGGGTGCGGACGGGTTTGACGCACTGTATTCCAACCCATATGCGGTACTTTCAGACGGCCTCCCTGTGCATCGGTTTGATTGGGCAAAAACCGTTTTACTTGCCCTTCAAACCAACCCAAACCATCTGTATCGCCTTCTTCGCTGTGTTCAAACAATAATTGCGCACCTACGCAAATTCCAAAAAACGGCTTGTTTTTCAGGCCGTCTGAAACCGCCTCACCCAAACCGCTTGCCTTCAGCGCCGACATACAATCCGGCATGGCACCCTGCCCCGGAAAGATAACCTTATCCGCCGCCATCACCTCTTCAGGCCGCGAAGTCAGATAAACCTCGGCATATTTGTCAGACAAGGCCTGAGCCGCCTGAACAGATTTCAATACTGAATGCAGGTTTCCCATTCCATAATCGACAATCGCTACTTTCATTGCTTCTCCTCAGGCCGTCTGAAAACATTTAATGATTAATATAATAATAAGAATGATTGTAGCAAAAGATGGTTTAAAACAAAATATTGTTGATATACAAGACAAATAATAAAAGGCCATCTGAAATCCCAATCGGTTTCAGACGGCCTTTATTCATTCACACGATGCCTTATTCTTCAGATGCGGCTTCTGCTTCTTCTTGAACAGACTCTTCGCTCAACGTGCCTTTGGTAGAAGGCGTTTGACCCATCATGCGCGGATCGTATTCGACCGCCATGCGCAAGGCGCGGCCGAAGGCTTTGAAAACGGTCTCGGCTTGATGATGTGCATTACGGCCGCTCAAGTTATCGATGTGCAAGGTCATCATGCTGTGGTTCACAAGGCCGTGGAAAAATTCTTCAAACAAATCGACATCAAAACGGCCGATCAGGGCGCGGGTAAAGTCGATGTTGTACACCAAGCCAGGGCGGCCGGAAAGGTCGATGACTACACGGCTCAACGCTTCATCCAGCGGAACATAGGCATGGCCATAACGGGTAATGCCGACTTTATTGCCAAGCGCTTGTTTCAGGGCCTGACCCAATACGATACCGATGTCTTCAACCGTGTGGTGATCATCAATGTGCAAATCGCCTTTGCAGGTAATATCCAAGTCAATCAAACCATGACGCGCTACTTGGGCAAGCATGTGTTCAAGGAAAGGAACGCCGGTATCCAAGCGGTATTTACCGGTACCGTCAAGATTGAGGCTGACGGTAATTTGGGTTTCGCAGGTATTGCGGGTAACGGTAACAAAACGGCCTTCGGTTGAAACACCAGCTTCGACTGCTTCGACAGTTTGTTTTTCCAAACGCGCCGCCTCAACCGCTGCTGCTTTTTCTTGGTCTTTGCTATGATCACGGTTCAGCCAGCCTTTGCGTTTGTGCATGCCGGATTCCAACTTCGCAGCCAGGCTTGGACGAATGCCGCGTGCAGACTCATCGCCTGCTTGTTGTTCCAAACGGCGTTTGAGCTGAGACAAAGAGGCGGAGTTTTCATAACCGCATGCGCGTGCAAGCTTGGTCAATGAGCCGGCTTCTTCAACCAGTAACAGAAAATTGGTCAAATGCAGTTGAGCTTTGTTCATGATGATAGTTTCCTTGGAATCAAAGATTAGGGGAAAGGTTTTTAATAACGGCCAAGACGGCATCATTTTGCGCTGCCGAGCCTATGGTTATGCGGACACACTGATCCAAAAGCGGATGGCTGCCATGCAGTTTTTTAATTAGTATGCGGTTTTGCTTCAATGTTTCAAACAACTCGTTCGCATCAGGAACACGAACGGTAATAAAGTTGGCTTCGCTCGGAAAAACTTGCAAACGGTTTAATTTCAACAATTCATTCATCACGCGCGAACGCTCGTTTTTTAATGTATCAATGTTTTGCTGAATGATTTGATGATGTTTCAATGAGAATTTTGCCGCCGCCAAGCTTAATTGATTCATATTGTAAGGCGGAAGAATTTTAGCCAGTTCACCCATAATACTTGGACTTGCCGCCGCATATCCCATCCGCAAGCCTGCAAAGCCGATTTTACTGATGGTGCGCATCACGACCAGATTTTCGACTTCTCCCGCCCACGGAAGGAAACTGTCATGATGAAACGCACCATATGCCTCATCGACAACCACAATACCGGTAGCCGCACGAATGACCGCCTCTACTTCTTCTCGTTTAAAGCACACGCCGGTAGGATTATTGGGATAGGCAATAAAAATTAATGACGGCTGATGTTGCTCGATAGCGGACAAAACGGCAGGGAGATTTAAAGAGAAATCCGGATTTAAGGGAACGCCGACATATTCCATGCCATAAAGTGCGGCATTATGACGATACATAACGAAACTTGGCTCAATACCCAATACACGCGCATTTGGTTTGGCAACCAGCATAGTCAAAAACTGGATAAGCTCGTCGGAGCCGTTACCCAACGCGATTTCCGCTTTATCGGGAATATTGAAAACTTCCCTCAATTCTTCATAAATGCCGCTCTTGGCAGTATGGGGATACAAATGAATCGGTGCCTGCTTTGCCAAATCTGCCCATTCTGACAATAAAGATTCATACCCGTCGAAAGGATGATGCGGACACTCCATGGCGTCCAACTTAATAAAACCTTCCGGCAAATCGGCAACCTGATAGGCTGTCATTACTTTAATATCATCACGGATAACATCAGCAACGCGATTCATGGTTTTCTATCCTCCTGAGATAAAGTATTTAGAATAATAGCACAATCTTTATTAAATATATATATTAATAAGACTATAAAACAAGATAAAGTTTCATTCGTTTGAAGAAAAAACAATAAATCCTTTCTTCAGCATCTTTAAGCAATATTCTTGGCTTACCCTGCCTTTTTAGCGGTATAATTTTAAGTTTTCCAGTACGGCTTTACGCCCTCAATATTGTGAACAATACACGCTCCCCATTACCTTATCTTGCAACTTCCGTAAGCCTTATCCTGCTGATTCTACTTTCCTTGTCATGGGAATTGTGGATCGCTCCATTGCGCGAAGGCGGCTCATGGCTGGCACTGAAAGCCCTGCCGCTGTGCCTGCCGTTGACCGGCATTTTGAAAAAACGCATCTACACTTATCAATACAGCTCCATGCTGATTCTGATTTACTTTGCCGAAGCCTGTATGCGCCTGGCTGACACAACCGTCGCCAGCCAGATTTGCGCCGCCGTTTCCGTATTATTGTGCATTGCCTTTTTCCTTGGCTGCCTTGCATTTATCAAACAACAAAAACACACATCAAAATGACCTACCACACACTTTCAGACGGCCTGACTGAATCTTCAGTGAAAACCTTTTGGCCTTTATGGCTCAGTTTTCTTTGGATTTGCGCCGTCCCTTTTCTTTCACTCTACCGAGTCGGTCCACTGCCCAGCTTTTATTTGGAAGCCATCTCACTGAGCGGCTCATTGGTACTGACATTGATTAGCGCACACAAAGGCCTGCTGAATATTCGCCTTCCTGCACTCAGTATCGGCTTGTTTACCATGGCCGCATTTTGGTCGCTCCAAGCGCGCCTCATGCATTCCACCTACCCCGGCATGAGCGACATCACTGCCTGGACCTTTGTCATTTTGGCACTGGGCGCATGGTCGGTGCGGGGCTGGATAGCAGCTTACGGACAGGAACGCATCGTCAGCATCTTTGCTTGGTCTTTATTGATAGGTGCAACCATACAGGCCGTCATCGTCTGGTTGCAATTTAAAGGCTGGTCTAACGTAGAGTGGTTGAACGGCATCATTGCCCGAAGCAGCGGTACCGTAAACGGCCAACTCGGTCAGCGCAATCATTTGGGACATTATTTAATGTGGGGCATTTTGGCGGCATCCTATTTATGGACGGCGCGCAAAATGTCCAATGCAGCAGGTTTTCTGTTCATATTGGCTTTGACTGCGACCCTCGGCCTTGTCAACTCGCGCACCATCTTAGGCTACATCGCCGCCCTATTCCTGATTACGCCGTTATGGTTTTGGCGTACCCGTTTCCAACACAAACGTGCACTGTGCATTTTCCTTCTGACTGCCATCCTGGCCGCCGCTTTCCAATTCGGCATGGGCAGCCTGTTGGATTTGTTTGGCAACATCAAATACGAAACCGCTGTCGAACGCGCAGGCACCAGCGGTTTTGAAGGTTCAATGCGCCAAATTGAATGGAGCAAGGCATGGATTGCCTTTCAATCCGCGCCTTGGTTCGGCCATAGCTGGAACAGCTTTGCCCAGCAAACCTTCCTGATCAATGCCCAACAACAATACTTCCCCAACAACATCCTCGGCGTACTGTTTACCCATTCGCACAATATCGTCATGCAGTTATTATCCGAAATGGGCATTACCGGCACCTTGCTCGCAACCTTAACCCTACTTGCAGCCATATGGCGACTATCGGGCCGCAACCAAACACCGGCTTCCCTGTTTTTACTGACCGCTGCCGCCGTCAGCCTCTGCCACAGCATGCTCGAATATCCGCTTTGGTATATCTACTTCCTCACTGTATTCAGCCTGATTCTGTCGCTGACACCTTCTTATCCGAAAGATGTTTCAGACGGCCCTTTATCTACCCGAATCAGGCAGTGGACAGGCGGTATAGCTGCTTTATCGATTTTAATCGGCATGGCAAACCTCAGCTGGGAATATCAAAATCTGACCCAATATAGCCATGTAGGGAAAACCGATGATCAGCAAACGGTTCAAAACAAAATCGACGGCTTGCAACGACTTTCCAAAGAAAGCCCCATGCTTGCCTATTACGCTGATTTGAGCTTGAGCAAACGTGCAGACCCGACCGATGCCTACATCCGCCCGTGGGCAGAAGAAGCCGCACTCAAAGCCCTGACCTACCGCCCCTACTCCAACGCCTATCAAGTCGGCCTCTACCTCTACCGACAAGGCAAAAAAGAAGAAGGTGCGCAATGGATGCAGGCAGTGCAATATTATTACCCCTATATGATGTATTTCTACGCCGACAAAATACGCAGCCATCCGGTATTCGCCCCTCTATTGCCCAAACTTTTGTCCGATTGCAAAGATTTCATCAATGCACCGAAACACCAAACTGCCAAATCATGTGATAAACCCTAAACAAAACTCACTTAATTGTCAGTTTGTCCTTACAGGCCGTCTGAAAATGTAAAGAGCGACAAGTTTCTATGCAAAAAAGCGCAAAAGCACAGAAAATTACGCTATCAACAAAAGCAGATTGCATGTTAAGATTGAATACAACTCTATTTTAAGCGCCGTACTGCCATTTAGTACCGCGGCGCATACAATCACGAAAAGGAAATTCCATGAGTCGCGTATTACTCGTAGATGACGATGCCCTCTTGACCGAATTGCTGACCGAATACCTGACTGCCGAAGGCCTCAACGTCCACAGCGTTTCTGACGGCGAAGCCGGCGTTCAAGAAATTCTGACCGGACAATACGATGTCGTCGTATTAGACTCCATGATGCCTAAAATGAACGGTTTGGACGTTTTGAAAAACGTACGCACCCAAAGCACAGTACCCATCATCATGCTGACTGCAAAAGGTGACGACATCGACCGCATTATCGGTTTGGAAATGGGTGCGGACGATTACGTACCGAAACCATGCACACCGCGCGAACTCTTGGCGCGTATCAATGCCATCTTGCGCCGTGCGCAACACAGCAACGAACAAAACAACGCGCCTAACAGCATTTCTGTCAGCGACGTTGTCCTCTACCCTGCCAAACGCCAAGCCAGCATCAAAGACATTCCGCTTGAATTGACCAGCACCGAGTTCAATCTGCTCGAAGTTTTGATGCGCCATGCCGGACAAGTTGTCAGCAAAGAGACCCTGTCTATCGAGGCTCTCGACCGCAAACTGGCTAAATTTGACCGCAGCATCGACGTACACATCTCCAGCATCCGCCACAAATTGGGCGATGCTTCCCTGATTCAAACTGTACGCGGCTTAGGCTACCTGTTTGTTAAAAATTAAAGATTAAACAGATCAATGAAACTGTTTCAACGCATCTTCGCCACATTTTGCGCAGTCATCGTCTGCGCAATCTTTGTGGCGAGTTTTTCATTTTGGCTGGTACAAAACACCCTTGCCGAAAACCAATTCAACCAACGCCGCACCATCGAAACCACATTGATGAGCAGCATCATTTCCGCATTCAACTCACGCGGAGACAGCGGTGCGCGCGAAATTCTTTCCGAATGGAAAAACAATCCGGTTTCCAATGCCGTTTATGTCATTACCGGCGACGATAAAAAAGATATTTTAGGCCGCGATATTGACAGCCTCTCCATTGAGCGCGCCCGTATCTTTGCCATCAACAACCCCGAATCTGATTTGGCACACATCGAATACGACCGTTTCGGCGAAGAATACCTCTTCTTTATTAAAGGCTGGGACAATCATCAAGCCCAACGCCTCCCTAGCCCGCTCTTCATTCCCGGCTTACCGCTTTCGCCTATTTGGCACGAATTTATCATTCTGTCTTTTATCATCGTTGTGGGGCTCTTGATGGCATACATCCTTGCCAACAACATTACCAAGCCTATTAAAATTTTGGGTGGCGGCATGGACAGAGTAGCCAACGGCGAACTTGAGACCCGCATTTCCCAACAAGTTGACGACCGTGACGACGAATTGTCCCACCTTGCCGTACAGTTCGACAAAATGGCCGAGAAACTTGAAAAACTTGTTGCCAAAGAGCGCCACCTGCTCCACCACGTTTCTCATGAAATGCGCTCGCCGCTGGCGCGTATGCAGGCGATTGTCGGCCTGATTCAATCCCAGCCGCAAAAACAAGAGCAATACCTCAAGCGACTCGAAGGCGAATTGGTACGCATGGATACTCTGGTCGGCGAATTGTTGACCCTCTCCCGCTTGGAAACTTCCAATATCCCTTTAGAAAAAGAAAACCTAAAACTCGTTCCGTTCTTAACCAACTTGATTGAGGACAACCAAAGCATCGCCCACCAAAACAACCAAAGCGTTACCCTGAGCATTGACCCCAAAATCCCTGAAAATGCCGTGGTCAGAGCCAATGAAGGCTATCTATACCGCGCCTTTGACAACGTTATCCGCAATGCCATCAATTACAGTCCGGAAGGCAGCACCATTCAAACTCATATCGGACAAGACGGCAAAAACTGGATTATCGATGTTACCGACAACGGGCCTGGCGTAGATGAAATGCAGCTTCCGCATATTTTCACTGCCTTTTATCGCGCCGACTCCAGCGCACACAAACCCGGTACAGGTTTAGGGCTTGCATTGACACAGCACATTATGGAACAGCACTGCGGTAAAATCATTGCTGAAAATGTCAAACCCAACGGCCTGAGGATGCGTTTTATCCTTCCCAAAAAGAAAGCCGGAGACAAAAAAGAAGTCTAAAAAATAAGGCCGTCTGAAACTTTTCAGACGGCCAAAAACACAAATAAGGAACCATCATGAGTGCAACCGTCCAAACCGGCTACTTCTTCATGCCTGAACACATCATCCTCGTCGGCGCCAGCGAACGTCCGCACAGCCTTGGCGAACGCATTTTCAGCCACCTGCTCGGTTCCTCATATCAAGGCAAAATCACCCCCGTCAATCTTCGACACAGCAGTGTCGCAGGCATTCCCTCCTACTCCAGCCTCAGCAAAATCCCGGGCCAAGCCGACTTGGTTGTTGCCGTTATCCCGCCTGACCATTACGACTCGCTGTTCAAAGCCTGCCGTAAAAAAGACCTGCGCCACATTATCCTGATTCAAGATTGGGAAAACCTACCGCCCGAATCCTGTAAAAACGCCCGCTCCATCATTCAAAAACATCACGGCGACGAATTGAACATCAGCGTGTGCAACAGCGCAGGCATCCAACTCCCCTCGCTCAACCTCAACATCGGCACCCAAACCGACTATCCGGCCGGCCATATCGCATTACTGACCGGCCACAGCACCGTCAGCCGCAACATCAACCACCTGCTGAACACGCTACACCAAGGCGTATCACGCCACATCAGCCTCAACTATGACCTAAGCCCTACTACGTCTGCCGACTGGCTCAACCGCTTCGGCCACAACCGCCATACCAAAGTTGCCGTGATCCACTACAATCCAGCCGAAAACCAACGTGAGCTGTTCAGTGCCATCCGCCACTTTACACGCCACACACCGCTTATCCTGTTGTCCACACACTACACCGACGACACAGACAAAGCCATCCTGCGCAGCCTCAGCCGACATTGCAATTTCCAACCGGTATTCAATACCGCCGAACTGGAAGCAGCCCTAAAAGCCCGCCTATCCGGCATTCCCGTCATTACCAACCCCACCATTCTGTCCGACACGCCGATAGAATGGCTGCGCACGACCGCCGATGCCTGCGAATTGACCCTCGACCTCCCAACCGATGTACCATCCGTCCGACAAGGCTGCATCGGCAGCAACCCTACGCCTGCACGCATCCACCGTCTGGCGCTCGAACAATTACAAAATCCGCATACTCAAGCCCTGCTCGGCATTATTTCGCCAGATACGCCGGATGCGTACAGCATTCATCAAACTCTGGATAATTTGGCACAAAAAACCAGCAAGCCCATTCTCGTCAGCTATCGTTTTTCAGACGGCCTGACTCGCTTTAACACGCCGAAAGAAGCCTTGCTGACACTTTATTTCCGCAATCAAACAGCCTATTTGCAACAAGTACAAAATACCCCTGCCCCAGCCAAAACAGGCCGTCTGAAAACACCTAAAAGCAAAAGTATCGATAAAGCCATTGCATCCAGCCAAACCGAACTGATGGCGGAAGCCCTATACCTGCCTCCGTGCCAAACCCAAAAACACAACGCCGTCCAGTTCCGGTTCAGCCGCCATGTCATTTACGGCAACATCCTTACCGCCCATTACAACGGCCAAACCGAAGCCGCATTACCTCCCTTTACCACGCTCGATATCCAGCGTTTAAGCCAGTTTGCAGAACTCGACAACACGTCCGTTCTCAATCAATTCCTGCATTCCCTAAACACGCTTATCCACAATAACCAGCATATCGGCGACATTATCCTCAACTACAACGGCAGCCAATACAGCAGCACCATCATTCCCGAAATCGTGGAAAAACCGGTTGCACCAACAACCAAAATCCCCAAAAAAGCCGTCCAAACCTTGGAACAGGCCGCCGCCAAAATGCAAAGCGCCGCCGCCTACCTCCAGCAAAAAAATCCGGCCGCGGCCGAATTCCTACGCAACACCGGCGAAGCCGCGTCCGAACTGCTACATCCTAAAATCGAAACGCCCGAGATACAAAACGTACTTGCACCCTATCCGAGCCAAACCGATACCTTTACCCTGCCCGACGGCAACACACTGCACATCCGCGCACTAGAGCCTGAAGATGCCGAAGCCAAACAAAAATTTGTCCGCCAATTACCCGCGGCCGACCGCTATACGCGCTTCATGACCCATACCAACGAGTTGCCGCTGCCCACACTCGCACGGCTGACCCGTCCCGATTTCCATACCGAATGCGCGTGGGCAGCCTTCGCTTCAGACGGCCGTATCGTCGCAGTCAGCCGCTACAGCCGCATCAATCGCAATGAGTGCGAGTTCGGCATTACTTTAGCGCCTGAAGCACGCAAAACCGGCCTGGCCGGCAAAATGATGAGCCTCATTATCCAAACTGCCACACAGCAAGGTTACCAAACCATGAATGCGGAAATCCTCAAAGAAAACACACCGATGCTCAAACTCGCTGAAAAATCAGGATTTACCGTCACCCCATCGGAAACCGACCGCGGCCTGTATCAAGCCAGCCTCGATTTGAACGAATGGCAAAACAGCAACAAAAACAAATAAAAACTTGCATAACCCGTGTGAAATATCCTAAAATTAGCGGTTTCTATATATCCGCATTTTTCAAAAGGACTCAAAATGGTAGTTATCCGTTTGGCTCGCGGCGGCTCAAAACACCGCCCTTTCTACAACGTAGTCGTAACTGACTCTCGCAACCGTCGTGACGGCCGCTTCATCGAGCGCGTAGGTTTCTACAACCCCGTTGCCAACGAAAAACAAGAACGCCTACGTTTCGACGCAGACCGCATCAACCACTGGGTTGCTCAAGGCGCGAAAGTTAGCGACGCAGTTGCCAAACTGATTAAAGAGCAAAAAATCGCTGCTTAATCAGCCGAAACGACCATGACAGACACTCAAAAACGGGTAGCCATGGGCTACATCAAAGGCGTATTCGGCATTAAAGGCTGGCTTAAAATTGCCGCCAATACCGAATATACCGACAGCCTGCTGGACTACCCCGAGTGGCAGTTGTGCAAGGATGGCAAAACCCTGAATGTTGTGCTTGAGGCAGGTAAAATTGTCAATGGCGAACTTCAGGTCAAATTTGAAGGTATAGACGATCGCGATCAAGCATTTACCTTGCGTGGCTATACCATCGAAATCCCCAGAGAATCATTCGCCCCTACTGAGGAAGACGAATACTACTGGGCAGATTTAGTCGGCATGACCGTCATCAACAAAGAAAACATCGTCCTCGGCAAAGTCAGCAACCTGATGGAAACCGGTGCAAATGATGTTTTGATGATTAAAGGCGAACACGGACAAATCCTGATTCCCTTTGTCTCCAACTATATCGAATCTGTCGATACCGACAGCAAAACCATTATCGCCGACTGGGGTTTGGACTACTGATGCTGATTCAAGCCATCACCATTTTCCCGGAGATGTTCGACAGCATTGTCGAATACGGCGTTACAGGCAGAGCAAGAAAACAAAATCTTTGGCAGTTTCAAGCCATCAATCCCCGAAAATTTGCCGATAACAAACTTGGCTATATCGATGATCGCCCCTTCGGAGGTGGTCCGGGAATGATTATGATGGCGCCGCCGCTTCAAGCAGCAATTGAAGAAGCCAAAGCAAACTCGCAAAAACCTGCCAAAGTAATTTATCTCAGTCCGCAAGGTCAGCCGCTGATACATAAAAAGGCCGCAGAACTTGCCGAACTGCCCCATCTTGTTCTTCTATGCGGACGCTATGAAGGCATAGATGAAAGACTACTGCAAAGCAGTGTGGACGAAGAAATCAGCATTGGCGACTTTGTCGTCTCGGGCGGTGAATTACCCGCCATGATGTTGATGGATGCCGTCTTAAGATTGGTTCCGGGTGTGTTAGGCGATATACAGTCAGCCGAACAAGACTCGTTTTCAGACGGCCTTTTAGACTATCCTCATTACACCAAACCCGTAGAATTCCAAGGCATGATGGTTCCTGATGTCTTACGCTCAGGAAATCATGGCTTGATTGCCGAGTGGCGATTGAAACAATCGCTGCGACGCACTTTAGAGCGCCGACCTGATTTATTGGAAAAGCGCAGTTTAATCCCAAAGGAATCCCGCCTCTTAAAAGAAATCTTACAAGAGCAACAGGAAATCCAATCATAACTTAGGAAAAACAAATGAACTTGATTCAACAATTAGAGCAAGAAGAAATCGCTCGCTTGAACAAAGAAATCCCTGAATTCGCTCCAGGCGACACCGTTGTCGTATCTGTACGCGTAGTTGAGGGTTCTCGCAGCCGTCTGCAAGCATACGAAGGTGTTGTTATCGCTCGCCGCAACCGTGGCCTGAACAGCAACTTCATCGTTCGCAAAATCTCTAGCGGCGAAGGTGTAGAACGTACTTTCCAACTGTACTCTCCTACCGTAGAAAAAATCGAAGTTAAACGCCGTGGTGACGTACGTCGCGCCAAACTGTACTACCTGCGCGGCCTGACCGGTAAAGCAGCTCGCATTAAAGAAAAATTGCCTGCTCGCAAAGGCTAATAGCCTTCATCAAAAACCCACTTCTATGAAGTGGGTTTTTTGTTTTTATACAAAAACTCCTTGTCTTTCTTACACAATCCTGCAAGCTAATCACAATACACACCTCACGCATAAACTTAAACAGAATCGTAACTTCCCTACCTCTTTTAACCTTTATATACAAAAGGCCGTCTGAAACAAAAGATTCAGACGGCCTTTAATCACATCGGGCGGTTATTTAAACCATCTTGCCAATGCCGGGATACGCGACAACAACAGTGTATCTAAAATCCAAATAACAGCGATTGCAGCAATGGCTGTTGGGAAAATCACAGCCAAAATCAAAAGTGGCACAGCCATTGCCCACCATACCGGCAATTTGATTTTCTGCGCCGGAGGAACCAAACCACGTGCTTCCGAAGGACGGCGTTTCCACCACATTACACAGCCGCTGACACAGATAAAGATAATCGCCAGACAGAACAAAACATTTGCCAATACGCTCCACCAGCCCAATGTACCCATATGCAAAGCAATGCTTGCCGCCATGAATTTACCAAACCAGTTGTAATCGTCGAAATGAATATCAGCCAGGATTTTACCGCTGTATTGATCGATGTGTACCGTGCGGTCAGCAGTCGGACTAATCATATCGTAACTCATTGAGTCTTGCGACAGCGTCCATACGCCGGTCTCACCCTTAGGCAAATTAAGCTGATAACGACCTTTAAAGCCAATTTCGCGGGCAAAGCGGTCAACCGTCTCCAAAGTCATCGGCTCACTTGGATTAATACCGTTTTCACCCATTGTCGTACCGGAAACCGGCATAGGCGTCAACTCCAAAATCCATGGCACTTCTTTAGATTTACCGTCATTCAGCACATCACCATGGGTTGGCACAGAAGATACCGGATTAGGCTCCACACCCCATTTACCGGCAGGAAATTGACTCCACGCCTGAACCGCTTTACCGCCCCAAATTCCCGCCCAAGCAATACCTGACAGACAGAACAGCAACAAAATCAAAGAAACCCAAGTGCCAAATGCTCCGTGTATGCTACGCCACCATGTGCGTCCTTTGCCTGCTTTCGGCACAAGCATGGATTTCAGGCTGCGCTGTTTCGCCCACCACAAATAAATCCCCGTGATTATCATCAGGATGGTCAGTGACGCGGCAGTTTCCAGCAGATAGTCGCCTACCGGGCCGATCATCATATCGCCGTGGATTTCGTCCATCGTGTGATACCAGCCTTGACCGCGCGGCATCGTATTCACAACTTTTGCCGTATAGGGATCAACGGCAACCATAGTGGCTTTATCGTCATTGTTCACACGGAATACGGCGACCATGTCATCTGCGCGCGGCGCAATATATTGCACTACAGAAGCAGTTTCCGGATTCACAAACTGTCTGGCGGCCTCAGCCTGAGCCGACAAAGGCTGCACCACTGCCTGCGGCGTAATATGTATGCGTTCGCCTTCTTTACCGGTAATATTGGCGAATAGCAGCATTCCCAACCCTGTAACAGCCAGCAGGGTTAAAAACGGCGCAACCAAAAGTCCGGCATAAAAATGCCATCGCCAAACAGTCAAATAACGGCGGTTAGCCTGTTGTTCATTTTGGGAAGTTGGTTTTGTTTCCATATTTTCTCTTCATATAGTTAAAGCAGACTAATCACTAAGAATTAGCAACAGGTATTTTAATCAAAAACATTCATTTAAGAAACCGTTTTTCCAATGCAGCTTTGAAATACTTCAATATTTAGTTTTTAGGCCGTCTGAAAAAACAAAATAGACAGAAAACAACACTTTACTGAAAATCCGTTTTAATCATTGCGGTTTCGGCAGAATTTGGTAGAATACAGGCATTACTTATTTATTCATCAAGCCGCCAAGCTTTGGCGGCTTGTATTTTTATTTCCAATCCGGCTACCACGCGTGGCCGGATAAAATTTTAAAAGCATCATCATGCTTTCATGGAGAACTCTATGCAAAAAATCCCTTTGACCGTCCGTGGTGCAGAATTGTTGAAACAAGAACTTCAACACCTCAAAAGCGTAGCACGTCCAGAAGTCATTGAAGCCATCGCCGAAGCACGTTCGCACGGCGACTTGTCTGAAAACGCAGAATACGAAGCCGCCAAAGAGCGTCAAGGCTTTATCGAAGGTCGCATCGCCGAGTTGGAACACAAACTCTCTATGGCGCACATCATCAACCCTGCCGAAATCCACGCCGAAGGCAAAATCGTATTCGGCACAACTGTGACACTGGAAGATTTGGAAACTGAAGAACAAGTTACCTACCAAATCGTCGGTGAAGATGAAGCAGACATCAAAGAACGCAAAATCTACGTTGGCTCCCCCATTGCCCGCGCCCTAATCGGCAAAGAAGAAGGCGACGTTGCAGAAGTTCAAGCACCTGGCGGCGTACGTGAATATGACATCATTGCCGTGCAATATATTTAAATAAACAAAAGGCCGTCTGAAAACATTTTCAGACGGCCTTTTGTTGTACCTAAAAACATCATAATAGAAAAAGTGAAATATTCCCAGGAGAAACATAATGAATCTACTGTACAAAATTACCCAAACCGCTGCCGCTATGTGGCTCGGTATGCAGTTGACAGCAGGCTATGTTACCGCCCCTATCCTGTTTCGCCTCCTGCCCAAAATGCAGGCGGGAGAAATTGCCGGCATTTTGTTTGCCATTACAGCACTATGTGGCTTAGTTATTTTTGGCTCAGCCTATGCCTTTTTCAGACGGCAACTGGCCTCACTTTCTTGGTGGATATTGGCGCTTTGGTTACTCTTAGCCTGCAACCATCTTTTGGTTACACCGGTTATCGAGGCACACAAGTATGGGCTGGATAACTGGCTGCTGTCCCTAGTAGGCGGAACATTCGGCGTTTGGCACGGCTTATCCAGTATCATCTTTTTGATTTGTACGATACTGGCAGCCATCTGCGTATGGAAATGGCCCAAACCAAACTAATCTGTCTTAATACAAGGCCGTCTGAAAAAAGTCTTTCAGACGGCCTTTTATTTTGAATCATAAATTCCCCGACTCTTCAAATATAAACCATAAAAAATGCCCTGCATATTGCAGGGCATTTTTCACAAACCGATTAAGGTTTAGCGTAACCGTGAACGCCATTGTAAGGAGCTGGGATCCAACCTTCATCAGTAGCAGGCAATTCGCCTTGACCTTCGATAGTTTGGCCTGGAGCAACTTGACGAGTAACAACGCTGCGGATTTTAACATCAACGCGACGGTCAGGTTCGATACAAGCGATAAGGGCAGCACGTTTCTTAGCTTTAGAAACTTTTTTACCCAGTTTAGCAACTTCAGCTTCACAAGTAGCAGTCATTTGAGCTTGAGACTCGCCCAGACCTACTGCAGAGATTTTGCTAGAAGCAACGCCACGGCCTACCAAGTAGTTAGCAACTACGTTAGCACGACGCTCAGACAGAGCTTGGTTGTATTCTTCAGAACCCATGAAGTCAGTGTGACCTTCAACACGTACAGTTTGTACACCGTCGTTGCTCAGGCGTTGAGCCAAAGCGTTCAGGTTTTCTTGAGCTTCAGGACGCAGGTTGTCTTTGTCGAAGCCGAACAGAGTTTTAGTAGACAGGGAAACAGTTTCATCAACATACTCAGGAGCTTGTTGTACAGGAGCAACTGCTTCACGATCACCACATTCAACACGGCCTTGGGTAGCTTTGTCGAAGTAGCTGTTTTTCCAGCATTCGCCGTAGTTGTTACGGACGATTTCTTGAGATTTGCTGCTTACGGTGTAACCGTGTTTGGTGTGCGCTTCGCTGGCCATAGCGGTGCCGGAGGCAACCAAGGCAACGAACAATGCGCTTAATTTCAGCTGTTTGGTCATTTTATTCCCTCATCAAATTGTTATGCGGCGGACTAGGAAAGCAACCGCTGCAAAGTACCAATATACAGGCCGCAGTATCAAAACAGCGGCAAATCGGATATATCAGGTTGCACTATAAAGAAGCGCAAGGCAAACTGTCAATACTCGATGCCTTCAAACAATCATGAAGTGCCTGCTTCCTAGTAGTTAATCATGCCGAAAAATCAATCTTGTGTCATTAATTTAGGGCAAAATCAGACAATTCATCCACCTGAAGTTGTACAAAAACAACAAAACCCCTTTCCCTCTTCTTTCCTGAATTTCCCGTTTTCATATCGTTAAAAGATATTTTCATTAAAAACAACCATTTTCAAAACTCGGGGCAAAACTGGGCAAAATATGTTAAATTACATGCCGTTTGTCGCACAAAATCCACATTAACAACGTATTCGGTACTGCTACCATGAAACTGCAACAATTACGTTATGCCCTTGAGGTTTACCGACACAATCTGAATGTCTCCGAAGCCGCCGATGCGCTTTTCACATCCCAGCCCGGCATTTCCAAACAAATCCGCCTGCTTGAAGAAGAATTGGGTATCCAAATTTTTATCCGCAGCGGCAAACGTGTGGTTTCCGTTTCGCAACCGGGCAAAGCCGTATTAGAGATTTCGGAACGGATTTTGCGTGATGTACAAAACATTAAAAATATCGGCAGCGAGTTTACCGATCATGACAGCGGCTCCCTGACCATCGCGACAACGCATACCCAGGCGCGCTATGCTTTGCCCAAAATCGTTGCGGAATTTGTCAAAAACTACCCTAAAGTCAATTTGACCATCAAACAAGGCAGTCCTTCTGCCATCGCGCAAATGGTCAGCAGCGGCGAAGCTGATTTGGCAATTATTACTGAACGCATTGACGATCATCCTGAGTTGGGCAAGCTGCCCTGCTACGAATGGAACCATGCCGTCATTGTTCCGCACGACCACCCTCTTTTGGACTGCCGCAATCCTTTAAGCCTTGAAGATTTGGCTTCTTTTCCGCTGGTTACTTACGAATTTGCTTTTAATTCCGGCAGCAGCATCGCGCGTACATTTAATAAAGCGCATATTGAGCAACCTGATGTTGCCTTATCGGCTGCCGATACAGATGTATTGAAGACGTATGTCCGCTTAGGCTTGGGCGTTGGTTTGATGGCCAAAATGGCGTACGATCCCGTTGTCGATCAAGATTTACAGCTTATTGATGCCGCACACTTATTTGAACCGTCGCCCACCTGGATAGCCTTACGCACTGATACTTACCTGCGAGGTTACGCGTATGACTTTATCCAGATGTTTGCACCGAAACTGACCAGAGAAGTGGTCGACCGTATTCTGTACACGCCGGTTGTTGAAGATTTTTCAATTTGATATCTGACTATCACTTTCGTAACTTAACAATTATTCTTTAATTCTTGTTAAAAAGGCCGTCTGAAATATTTCAGACGGCCTAAGATTCAGATAGCGTGCGAACAGCCGGAAACCATTTTCTTCAAGGTTGTCGCATCTAAGATTTTGATGTGCTTGTGTTCAACCGAAATCAAGCCTTCATGATGGAATTTAGACAAAGTACGGCTGACTGTTTCCAGTTTCAGCCCCAAATAGCTGCCGATTTCCTCACGCGACATCCGCAAGATAAAATCATTGGCGGCAAAGCCTCGTGAATAGAGGCGCTGAGACAGGTTGAGCAAGAATGCCGCCAATCGCTCTTCAGCGCGCATATTACCCAAAAGCAGCATAACGCCCTGATCTCGGACAATTTCGCGGCTCATCAAGCGGAAAAAGTGAGAACGGAGGCTAGGAATATCCTGACCGAGTTCTTCAATATGTGTAAACGGAAGCTCGCATACCTCGCTGTCTTCCAAAGCCACAGCATCACAGCTGTGAATATGGGAACAAATCCCATCCATACCGATCAGCTCGCCAGACATAAAAAAGCCGGTTACCTGATCTCGTCCATCTTGGCTGGCGACTGTTGTCTTAAAGAAACCCGCACGGATGGCAAACAAAGAGGTAAACGGCTCGCCGGCACGGAACAGGTATTCACCTTTTTTCAGACGGCGGCTTTGACGAATAACCGCGTCTAATTGTGAAAATTCGTTAGGCATTAGTCCGACAGGCAAACACAGTTCTCGTAAAGAACATGTGGAACACAAGGTTTTCATTTGATGTGTTGCATTGTGTGTGGCCATAACGCACCCTTAATCTGCATAGTTCTATAAATCCCTGATTAAGCCGAATAACTATTGACCCATGTCAAAGTCGGCATATCATTATGAGGCATTCTACCAAACTATCGAAATTTTGACTAAAATTTTCCCTAATTTCCCTACTTTATACTACAAGCCCTACCATGAAAATCATCCCCATCTCAAATAACACCAACACAAACAATGAATTACCGGAATTTGACCGTGACTTGATTGCCAGTTTGCCATCAAGCGGTCCCCGTTATACATCCTATCCGACTGCCGACCGCTTCCATGAAGGCTTTAAAGAAGCCGAATATATCCAAGCTTTAAGCCTGCGCAATACGGGAGCGCTCAACAAACCCCTTTCGCTCTACATCCACATTCCCTTCTGCAATACCATCTGCTACTACTGCGGCTGCAACAAAATCATTACCAAAGACAAAAGCCGTGCCGATGCCTATATCCAGTATCTGGAAAAAGAAATGGAATTGCTGGCACCGCATTTGGGTGGAAGACACCAGCTCGCACAGCTCCACTTCGGCGGCGGTACGCCCACATTCCTGAGCGACGACCAACTCGAACGCGTCTTCGACATGATTCGTAAATACTTCCAGCTGATTCCAAACGGCGAATACTCCATCGAAATCGACCCGCGCAAAGTCAGCCGCGAAACCGTCCTCAAACTGGGTAAACTCGGTTTCAACCGCATGAGTGTCGGTATTCAAGACTTCGACCCTAAAGTGCAGGAAGCCGTCAACCGCATTCAAAGTTATGAAGAAACCAAAGAAGTGATTGATGCCGCGCGTGAAGCCGGGTTTAAATCAGTCAGCGTCGATTTGATTTACGGCCTGCCGCACCAAAATACCGAAAGCATCAAGACCACCATCGACACAGTCTTGTCCCTCGATCCCGACCGCCTTGCCCTCTACCACTACGCCCACCTGCCGCATATCTTCAAACCGCAACGCCGTATCGACACCAATGTCGTACCCGGCAGCGAAGAAAAACTCGATATGCTGCAATATTGCGTTCAAACCCTGACCGAGCGCGGCTACGTTTTCATCGGTATGGACCACTTTGCCAAACCTGACGACGAACTCTCCATCGCCCTCAAAGAAGGCTTCCTGCAACGCAACTTCCAAGGTTATTCGACCTATGCCGACTGCGATTTGGTTGCAATCGGTGTATCCTCTATCGGCAAAATCGGCAGCACCTACTCCCAAAACGAGCGCGATATCGATGCCTATTACGCCACACTCGATGCCGGACATCTGCCGATTATGCGCGGCTACCAACTTAATCAAGACGACATCCTGCGCCGCAACATCATTCAGGATTTAATGTGCCGCTTCTCGCTTGATTATCAAATTTATGAAAGCGTGTTCGGCATTCCGTTTAGCCGCTATTTTGCAGCCGAACTGGAAGATATGAAGCAACTGGAAACCCTCGGTCTGGTTCGTCTCAAACCGCACAACCTGACTGTTACGCCGAAGGGCCGTTTCCTGATCCGCAACATCGCCATGGTGTTCGACTACCATCTGCGCCATAAAGAAACCAAAGCCAAATACTCGCAAACTGTATAAATAGGAATAGAAAAGGTCGTCCGAAAATTTTCAGACGACCTTTGTTTTTATTTTCAATGCTTTCGGGTAACATAAAACCATATTTCCCGCTTTGTCAGGATTCAAAGTTAATTTGTATAGGCGCGTATCCTATGATTACCGAGCAGCAAAACGATATCCTCAGCATCAATCAAGTGCAGCTTCTCCTTGCTGAAAAGCGCACGGCACTTGCTATTATGCGTACGGGCATTGCCGTTTTCGCACTCCCTTTGTCTATTTTCAGTGCGCTGATTGCGACATCGAAATGGTACGAGGCCGTTGATGTTTGGCCTTTGCTCGCACTGGTCAGTCTGATGAACATCAGTTTGATTATTTTCTCGGTCTATCTGATTACCCGCTCGCTCCGTAGAATGCACCAATACGACCGAATGATTGCCGATATCAAATACAACAATCAGTCTTTGCGTAAACTGATTAAGTCATAAAGTGCAAATAGTTGGAGCTGGGCATAAGGTCGTCTGAAAATCAAAATATAGAGGAACTCCAGATTTGTATTAAAACATGATTCTGCCAAACATACCGTAATTGATCTTGGAGACCTTACTGTACACTTTGCTCCCCCATTTGAATCGATACGATACCATTGCAGTAATTGGGTTTAAAATGAACAACTCAATTGGATATTGGTAGGAATCCTACCGGATACACTTACCGTGTTTAGACGAAAGCGAAAGCAGTCTGAAATTTCGGTTTATCCGGTCCCTTATCTCAAACGCTTTTAAAATATGGAACAACCCGATTTTTTCCCCATCCCCAGTCCCTGTATAGGTGTCTGCGAAGCCAATGCCAAAGGCTATTGCAAAGGCTGTCTGCGCAGCCGGGAAGAGCGCTTGTACTGGCTCCAGATGACTGACAGCCAAAAGCACCAAGTCATGCACCTTCTGTCCCTCAGGAAGGCCAAAATCCGCAACCGCAAAATGGAAAAAACCGAAACGGGCGAACATCCGGTTCAAAATCTGCTCGATTTCTAAATTGCCCTTGCCTACCGCACACCACAATAAGGAAAAACATGAAAAAACTGCTCACCTGCCTGCTTGTGCCATTGACCGCCCTTGCCTTGGGGGCCTGCAAACCCGCCTCAACTTCAACCGACAACAAACCTGCCGAACTTAACTGGCAGCAGCCTAAACTAACCAGCAATGTTTGGAAAATCAGCAAAGAAGGCCAACCAGACTCCTATCTGCTCGGCACCATTCACATGGGACGAACCAATCAAACCTTGTCTTCCGATGCAGTCAAACTGTTGCAATCCACCGACCAACTGACCACAGAAGTTGACGCATTGCCGGACAGCAGTCCGGAAACAAAAAAAATGTATCAAAAATACTTCAAAGAAGTCATGAGTACCGAACCGCTCAGCCACAAGCTTGGCAAAGCAGATTTCCGTCTTTTACAAGAAATCTATTCACAAAATGAAGAAAGCCGACCCATCGCCCAATTTGCCGACAAACTCCATCCGTGGGCGGCATTCATTTTTGCCGGCAGTACATTTCCCAAAGGGTATAGCTCAGAAACCGGTGCAGATATGTTGCTGACCAACGCGGCCGCCGACATCAATAAGCCGCGCGGTTCATTGGAAAGCTTAGACGATGTTACCGCGATCTTCAAAGCCCAGCCTGAAGAAACCATGCTCAACTTTCTGAAAACCAGTATTAAAACCAATAAAGAAGAAACCGAAGATGTCAAAAAACTCCATCAAGCCTATTCAGACGGCCGCTTTGAAGAACTCATCCCACTTTTGGAAGAAACCGAACAACGCACCCTCAAACTTGTTGATACCAAGTACGCCAAAGCCATGTCCGATTGGCTGAAAAACGACCTCCTGATCCGCCGCAACTTGGCATGGCTGCCTGAAATCCGCAAGCAATCCGCCAAACAAAGCACCCTCTTTGCCGTCGGCATTGCCCATTTACCCAGCGAAAAAGGCTTAATCGAACTATTGCGTCAAGAAGGCTATCAAGTAACGCCCGAGCCCAAAGTCCTGATTTGGCAATAAACCCCAATCAAACGACAAGGCCGTCTGAAAGTCTTTCTTTCAGACGGCCTGAGACCTTTGCAAAATTCCTTTCCCCCCAGCAACCGAAACCCAAACACAGGTTTT
>ERZ772910.172-NODE-172-length-39895-cov-15.507304_pt1 | contig 39895 bp, 29 predicted proteins | sample MGYA00511357_ERZ772910 | MGnify/ENA primary metagenome ERZ772910 (study PRJEB29015, sample SAMEA2738096) | human oral metagenome | biome: human oral; feature: human-associated habitat; material: saliva | place: China | collected 2193 ... | reverse complement strand
CGCCCGGGCGCTCTCCGCAGCGAAGCAAGGAAGAGCGGAGCGTCCGGGTGCGGCGGGTTCCCCTGCAGGAGCGCAGGAAGGGAGCGGTGCGAAGCACCCTAATGGCTACCATACCGTGCTCAAGCCAGGGATTTATGTTAAGGCTGAGGTTAAGGGTATTCTTTTGAGCGGCGCCGAGTTTCTTTCCAAAGCAAGCAATTCGATGCTTGCTTGGATTCAGATACCGTCGCGCCGCACACCACCTAATATTTTCCACATCCTAAAGGGCATACCATGTCTTCATCCCTGACCCGCCGCAAGCTTGTCGCGGGCGTAGCCTGGGCGGCACCGGTCGTCGCGGCATCGGCAACCGTTCCGTCCTACGCGGCATCCGTCGCCGCAGACTGTACCCTGGCGGCCAGCCCTGCCTACAGCATCTCTGGCACCGACGAGGGCGCCAAGACCGTCAAGACATTCACCGTCCCCAACAACGTCTACAAGCTACGCTTCGAGCTGGTCGGCGGCGCGGGCGGTACCAACAACCGCATGACCCCGGCGGGTTCCGGCGCGAAGGTCACCGGCGTTGTTGCGGTTACCCCCGGATCCACCGTGCAGATCGTGGCAGCCGCGGGCGGTATTGGCGACGGCTCCCTCACCCCCACGGCCGGCGGCGAAGGCTACGGCAACGGCGGCTCCGTGCCCGCCTACACCATCCCCGCCAGCGTCACCGCGCAGGTGGACGCAAAGTACGCTGACCCGGCAAACTCCAAGAGCCAGGTCTACGCCGCATCCGGCGGCGGTTCCTCCGCACTGCTCATTGACGGCGTTGTTGTAGCTGTCGCCGGCGGCGGTGGCGGCGCGGGCATGACCAGCTCCGGCGTGTCCTACGCGGACCCCTGGTACTCCAACCTCGACGGCCAGATCGATGCCGGCGTGGCGCCCCTCGGCTCGGATGCGTCCCCGCAGTTCGGCGCGGCGGGTAGCGCCTCCGCGGCGGCAGGCTCCAACGGTACCCCCGGCTACGAAATCTATAGGGCTGAACGCTCCAAGATGCTGACCTACAACTCCGGTTCCGGCGGCGCAGCGGGCGTGGGCGGTGCAGGCGGCGCGGCGGGCACCCTGCCGGTTAGCGGCCCCGTCATCGGTTTCGAGACCACCAACAACCAGGTGCTGTTCAGCCAGTTCATCGCAGGTAACGCGGGCACGAGCGGCTTCGCGGGCAACGGTGGCGACGGCGCGGGCGCGTACTCCTACCAGCTGGATGAGAACCCCGCCAGCGTGCACGAGAAGGGCACCTACGAGGACCGCAGCTGGGACCTGGACGTCTACAACGACGAGGGCGCGTACGCACAGAACTTCAACGGCTACCAGTCCGTGGTGTCCGGCGGCGGCGGCGCGGGCTACGGCGGTGGCGGTTCCGGAGCGGCCCAGTCCGTCTCCTCGATTGTGCTGACCCAGAAGTGGCTGAACAGCCCGACCGGTGTGCGTCAGGGGGTCGGTTACACGATGCAGGGCGGCGCCGGTGGCGCGGGCGGCTCGTACCTCGCCCCGTCGGTGAGCGACGGCGCCATCGCCTCGGCCGAGAACGCGCCGCAGTGGATGCACGACCGCGGTAACGGCTCCGTGACGGTGACCTTCTGCGAGGCGGCAGCCTAACCGTTTCTCACGCTGAGAGGCGGTGTTCGTCCTCGCTCCTACAGGGGCACCCGCCCTCGCAGAGCTCGGGCACCCTGATGTCGCTACGGACGACACCGCCTTTCCGCGGTAGGTTCCCGGCTTAGCTTGCGCTGTGAACGGCAAAGAGCCCCCACACGATTACCTCGTGTGGGGGCTCTTTGCTTGTGCTGCAGGTGCAGCCGTGTTTTCCGGAAGCGCCCTCAGGGTGTCAGCCCGGACGCTCTCCGCAGCGAAGCAAGGAGGGGCGGAGCGTCCGGGTGACGGGTGCCCCTGCGTAGGCGCGGAGGAAACATGCGGCGCACCTACACCTGAGTAAGAGCGAGGACGAACACCGCCGTCCGCACAACCTCACAAGCTAGCGCTTGATGGCGTCCAGCGCCTCACGCTGAGCCTTCGTAATGCGCTTCTCAGACACCGTGTAGGCGGTACCAAGCTCCTGGGCGAAGAAGCTGACGCGCAGCTCCTCAATCATCCAGTTCACGCGGCGGAGCGCATCCGGAACGATGGTGCCGGCCGGCAGCGACTTGACCGCGTTATCGTAGGAATCCTCAAGATCCTGCACCGTGAGCATCAGCTGGTTGTCGCGGTGTAGGTTCGGGCCGAGCTTCGTCAGGCGCACCTGGGCGGCCTTCAGGTAGCGCGGGATGTGAACCAGCTGGTCGTAGCCGGTTTTCGCGACGAATCCGGGGTAGACGAGGTTCTCCATCTGAGCCTTCACGTCGGAGACGGCGTGCATGGTCGTCAGCGAGGTTGCCTTCTTGATAGCCTTCTTCAGCGCGGTGGCTTCGGAGAGGATTTCGGCGACGAGCTTGGTCACGTCAAAGACCGTCTCGATGAGTTCGGCGCGCACGTGCTCGTAGAGTTCGCTGTATTCGGCGTACGTGAAGATGGGCGTGTGCGGCACGAGGTGGTCGAGCGCCGCGACGGTGCAGTCGCGAATGAGCTCGTCGATGGAGCCGTGCGGGTTCTGCGTGAAGACGATTTTCTCCTTGTGGGAGAGGTGTTCGCTCACGTAGCGCACGGGCGAGGGCACCTGCAGCTGGAGCAGACGGATGATGCCGCGGCGCTGGGCGTGCAGCTGTTCGGCCTCGGTGGGGAAGATGCGCAGGCCCACGCTGGAGCCTTCGTCCACGAGGGCGGGGTAGCCGTTAACCGCCTGGGTCGCGATGACACGCTGTACCTTGCGGGGGATGGCTCCGTCCGGGAAGAGATCGGCGGGGAATTCGGTGAGGCCGCTGATTTCGCGTACTCCGCCGGATGCATCCGCGTTGGCAGGAGCATCCGGGTTCTTCGCGCCCTTCTTGGCGGAAGCCGCGGAGCTACCCGCGTTGCCAGAGCCGCCTGAGTTGCCTGATCCGCCCTGGGCGAGCGCAACCATCTTCGCCATGGCCTCGTCGGATGCGCCGAGCGAGTCGGCGAGGGCGCTGCGGATTTCCTTGTGGAGCTGCTGCTGCAGGGCGCGCAGGTCCTTGCCTTCGCCGAGGATTTTGTTGCGTGCGTTGCGCACCTGGAATCCCATTTTCAGGTGTTCGGGCACGGCGTCCCAGTTGAAGGCTTCGGGCTCGACAACGACGCCGCGCAGGCGGCGTAGTACGAGTGCGAGGGAGGGGATGAGTTCGTCGGTGGCGGGGGAGTAGTCCTCTTCCAGGGCGGCGCAGGCGGCGCGTGCCACGTCGGGTGCGGGCACGAAGTTGCGTCGAATCGCCTTGGGGAGCGATTTGATGAGTGCGGTGACGAGTTCGTGGCGCAGGCCGGGGATTTGCCAGCGGAACGGTTCGGGACTCAGCTGGTTGAGGAACAGGATGGGTACCTGGACTGCTACGCCGTCGCGCTTGGCGGCGTCGGTGCGGGCGCCTCCGATGCCGGCGGTGGGGGCGTATTCGTAGCGCAGGTCGAGGGTCAGTTCGCCGCTGTCGGTACGCTGCACCCACTGGCGGGGGAACTGGGAGTCGTCGTAGTCGGCGGCTTCCTCGTTGATGAGCTTTTCGGGGTTGAAGTCCAGGTAGTTGTCGTCTTCGAGACGTGCCTGCTTCCACCACTTGTCGAAGGAGCGAACGTCCGTGACGTGGGCGGGGATGCGTGCGTCGTAGAAGGCGAAGAGTACGGAGTCGTCTACGCGCAGGTCGCGGCGGCGTAGGCGGGCTTCGAGTTCTTCGACTTCGGCGAGGGCGCGCTGGTTGCGCAGGTAGAACTTGTGCTGGGTGTGCCATTGGCCTTCGACGAGGGCGGACTGGATGAACAGCTCGCGGGCTGCGGCGGCGTCTACGCGGGCGTACTGCACGGGGCGGTCGGCGTAGATGGTCAGGCCGAAGAGGGTGCCCTTGGCGTAGGCGACTGCCGCGCCGGAGCTGAGGGACCAGTGCGGTTCGGAGTATTGCACGCTGATGAGGTGCTTGCCGATTTCTTCGATCCACTGCGGGTCGATGGAGGCGTTGGTGCGCGCCCACAGGCGGGAGGTTTCGACGAGTTCGGCGGAGAGCACCCAGTCGGGGCTCTTTTTGAACAGGCCGGAGCCGGGGAAGATTGCGAACTTGGTGCCGCGTGCGCCGAGGTATTCGCGGGGGCCGCGGTTGCGTCCCTTGGAGTCCTTTTCGCGTTCTTCCTTGACGCCCACGTGCGAAAGCAGTCCGGAGAGCAGGCTCTTGTGGATGTCGATTTCGTGGGCGGAGGCGTTGATGTCCCTGCCGCCGCTGGCGTGAATGTTGGCGGTGCGTCCCATTTCGCGTAGCTGGGCGAATAGGTCCTGCCATTCGCGGATGCGCAGGTAGTTGATGTATTCGCGGTGGCACATTTTGCGCAGCTGCGAGGAGGACAGCGCCGCCTGCTGCTCGTTGATGTAGTCCCAGAGCAGCAGGAAGGAGGAGAAGTCGGAGGTGTCGTCGACGAAGCGGGCGTGCATGGCGTCTGCTTCGGCGCGTACGTCGGCGGGGCGTTCGCGCGGGTCCTGGATGGTCAGGGCGGCGGCGAGCACCATCATTTCCTTGGCGCAGTTGCGGCGGCCGCCTTCGATGATCATGCGGGCCAGGCGCGGGTCCACGGGGAATGCCGCCATGGCTCGGCCGATGGCGGTGAGGGTTGCGCTATTGCCGCGGCCCTTGCGGGGGGCGCGGGGGCGTTCGGTGAGCGCGCCGAGTTCGCGCAGCAGGTTCACGCCGTCGTTGATGGCGCGGGATGCGGGCGGCTGCACGAACGGGAAGCGGGAGATGTCGCCGGGTTCGCGGACCACGCCGATTGCGATCATCTGCAGGATGACGGCTGCGAGGTTGGTGCGCAGAATTTCGGGGTCGGTGAACTCGGGGCGCGAGTTGAAGTCTTCCTCGGAGTAGAGGCGGATTGCGATGCCGTCGCTGACGCGGCCGCATCGACCGGAGCGCTGGTTGGCGCTTGCCTGCGAGATGCGTTCGATGGGCAGGCGCTGAACCTTGGTGCGTGCCGAGTAGCGGGAGATGCGCGCGGTGCCGGTGTCGATGACGTACTTGATGCCGGGCACGGTCAGCGAGGTTTCGGCAACGTTCGTGGCGAGCACGATGCGCGGGCGCGATCCGGGGGAGAACACGCGGTGCTGTTCGGCGAGCGAGAGGCGCGCGTACAGGGGTAGCACTTCGTAGTTCAGGCGCGGCGACTTGGCGACCATCGCCTCGATAGCGTCCTTGGCGTCGCGGATTTCGCGTTCGCCAGAGAAGAAGATGAGGATGTCGCCGGGCGCTTCCTTGGAGAGTTCCTTGATGGCGTCGAGGATGCCGTCGGTGGGGTCGTGGTCGTCTTCGATTTCGTCGTCGCTGAGGTAGTCTTCCTCGTCGAGCGGGCGGTAGCGGATTTCCACGGGGTAGGTTCGGCCGGACACCTCAATGATGGGCGGCGCGTCGTCGGGCAGGATCGCTTCGGCGATTTCGCGTTCTTCGGCGCTGAGGTTTTCGTCGACGATGCCCTTGCCCGGCACGTAGCTGGGGGAGAAGTGGCGCGCGAAACGCTCCGGGTCGATGGTCGCGGAGGTGATGATGACCTTCAGATCCGGGCGCTGCGGCAGGATGCGCTTGAGGTAGCCGAGGATGAAGTCAATGTTCAGGCTGCGTTCGTGCGCCTCGTCAATGATGAGGGTGGAGTAGCGGCGCAGCAGCTTGTCGTTCTGAATTTCGGCGAGCAGAATGCCGTCGGTCATGAGCTTGATAGCGCTGTGTTCGCCCACTTCGGAGGTGAATCGCACCTGGTAGCCGACGGTTTCGCCGATTTTCTGTCCGAGTTCTTCGGCGATGCGTTCGGCGACGGAGCGTGCGGCGAGTCGGCGCGGCTGGGTGTGGCCGATGAGGCCCTTCTCTCCCAGGCCCAGGTCGAGGCACATTTTGGGGATCTGGGTGGTTTTACCGGAGCCGGTTTCACCCGCGATGATGACGACCTGGTTGTCGCGGATCGCGTTCATGATGTCTTCGCGGCGTTCGCTGACGGGCAGCTCTTCGGGGTAGGTGATGACCTCGGGAATGAAGGGTTCGTAGCGGCGCGGTGCCGGGCGGTTCTGCTGGTTGCTCTTGTTGTCGCCCTGCTGGTTGCCCTGCTTGCGGGCGCGGTTGTTACCGCCTCCGCGTCGGTTGGAGCGGGAGGCGTTGGAGTTGCGTTCGGATGCGCCGCGGGAGGAGTTCTTGCGGTCTGCGTTATTCTTCTGGGCACTGTTCTTCTGTGCGCCCTTCTTCGGGGCGCCGTTTTTTACCGCGTTGTTCTCAGTAGTTGCGGTCTTGCCAGCGGCTTTTTCAGCGGTTTTTTCGGAGGATCGTACCTTTGCCGCGTGGATTGCGGCGGCCATGCTCGCCATGGTGGGGGCGGTGCGGGGGGCCTTAGAAGTATCTGCGTGTTTCTTCGTGGATTTCTGCTCAGACATATCCTATCCAGTGTACTCGCCTTGCCCGCGGTGGGCTTGGGGTGTGCTTTGTTTGTCATATTTGGGTTTGTTCGCGGGAACCCCGGGGTGGGCGGTGGTGGAATACTGACCTCAGGAGAGCAGTTAATGTACAATAAATGACATCAAATGCTATCTATAGAATTAATAATTATTCATCTGAATTTTATGCACTACAGATGCGAATTAACTGCGCCTCTTAACTTTCTTTCGATAGTTTCGTTCAACTGCTACAGTGGTGAATAACACAGTAACGAAGGAGTGACTATGCCATCACCAAAGACGTACCCGGCAACACGTGCTGCAGTGTTGGATTGCTGCGAAGATGGGCAGCAGGAAGAAATTCACCACCGCTGCGAAGAACTCTTCCAAGCCCTCGTTCACGCGAGTCTGCGCACCCACTTCGACCGCCTCAGCGCCGAAGAAACCCTCTACCTGGTCACCGGCGACGGCGAGCGCGTACAGATTTCTCCCGAAATGTACGGACCCCTCACCTCCGTAGCGCGCGCATTCGCCGACCGCAAGGATGTCTGCGTGGTACGCCAGGACCGCCTGATGACCACGCAGGAGGCGGCGGACTACCTGGGCGTATCCCGCCCGACCGTTGTTCGCCTGCTGGAGCGCGGAGATATTCCGTTCGAGCGCATTAACACGCACCGTCGCGTTGCTTTTGATGACCTCGAACGTTACCGCCTTGAGCACGAATACGTGAACCGCCGCGTTCGCTAAACCCGCATCTGGCCGATTACTTTCTGATCAATCACTCTGATCAGACAGTACGGTTCAGAAATTGCAGCATCTGCTGAACAATCTCGGGGCTAAAACAGCGCGAATCCCCGTGTTCGGCATCCGGAACCAGCACCAAATCGGTAGGCACCTGCCGCGTGCGCAGCGCCTGATACACCCGCACCGATTGCTGGTACGGCACACACGAATCACTAATACCGTGCACGAGCATGAGGGGCGTGGCACCGCCGCTTGCACCCTGTGCTAAGGCACTTTCGAACTTATTCACTCGTTTCAGGTTCACTCGCTTCTGGGGGCGTACCGCATCAATAGGATGCGCACGCTCCCAGTTCTTTTGGGTACGCTCGAGACAGACACCCGGAACCGCCCGCTCACCCTTGGAAACGTCGAGGGTAGACGCATCTGCTGGGACCGGGTAGGTGCTTCCCAGCAGACGCCATTCGGCGCCATCATCCTCGGGGTGATCGAGGGCGTAGCCAGCCAGGGGGCGGTCGGTGAAGATGGTCCTCAAATCGCTGACCCCGTAAAACGAAGCCGCCGCCGCCACCTGCGAACTATGGGAGGGGTAGGCGCTCGCCGCCCTGCCTTCAAAGTATTCGTCGTGCTCGGGTGCGCTCGCAGAATCCCCATATGCAGAGTTACCGGCGGCGGAATCTCCCGTATGCGCAACCAGCATGCTCAGGTGCCCGCCGGCGCTTCCGCCCGCTACCGCAATGCGCTGCGGGTCGATGCCGAACTCTTGGGCGTTGGCGCGGAAGAAACGCACCGCCTCCTTCACATCGTGCAGGGCGCCCGGGAAGAGCGCCTGATGTGAATACCGGTAGTTGATGGACGCGACCGCCCAGCCTGCCTGCTGAAAGGCGTCGCGCATGAGTGCTTGGGCATTGGGCTGCTCCCCGTTAGGGGTGCGCAGGATGGTGTCGCGTAGGGCCTGGTTGGTGCCGAAGCGCCAGGCGCCACCGTGAACCCACACCAGCAGCGGCGCGGGGGAAGAGGCTTCAGCAGCCGCGGGGAAGAAGTCGTAGGCGAACGCCTCGCGAGTTACCGGCGACTGCGCACCGTAGTCGGGTAGCGAGTGGGCGTCGTAAAAGCCTGCCTCGCGGTAAAAACCGGAGCGGTACTCGGTACGCTCAACATTCGGCACGCCCTCAGCGTGCGGTGCGCCCTCAATCTTCGATGCGCCCTCAGCGTTCATTGTGCTCTCAATCTTCGGCGCGCTCTCAGAAGTCTGCATAAATCAGCGCCGCGTTAGGGAACCAGTACGATCTTGCCGCGGGTGCGTCCCGCCGCCACCAGGGCGTGAGCCTGCGCAGCCTGCGAAAAATCAAGCACCTGATCTACGTGTACCTTCAACAGGCCCAAGGACATGAGGCGGGCAATCTCCTGCATCTGCACACGGTCCGGGTGAACCGTCAGCCACTGCGCCTCGAAGCCACGCTCACGCGCCGCATCCAGCGGGTCGGGGCTGGTCAGGGTGACAATACGGCCGCCGGGAACCAGCACCTCCAGCGAATCGAGGAAGGTCTGTTGACCGGTGGAATTGAGCACCACATCCATGGTCTGACCCAGTACGGCACGGAAATCCTCGGTGCGGTAATCAATGGGCTGGGCACCCAGCGAGCGCACAAACTCATGGTTTGCCGCGGAGGCGGTCGCAAAAACCTGAGCTCCAGCCTGAGCCGCCAGCTGAACGGCGAGGTGACCGACCCCTCCGGCACCGGCGTGAATGAGCACGCGCTCGCCTTCCTTCAACCGCGCCACTTCGAAGAGCGCCTGGTATGCGGTCAGCGCCGCCAGGGGAGCACCACCCAATTGTGCGCAGGGAACATCGGCGGGCACCTTCACCAGCTGATGCGCCGGGGCGAGAACATACTCGGCGTACGCACCGGCGGGGGAGGGGAAAGAAACAAGACCAAATACGCCGTCGCCCACCTTAAAACCCGTGTAGTCACCGGCGGTAGCAACCACGGTGCCGGCAACATCCCAGCCGGGCACGAAGGGCTTGTACGACGGGTCGGCAAGCTGAGCGGCGGGACCCAGACCCTTGCGAGTGGTCACATCAATCGGGTTCACACCGGCGGCAACCGTCTTGATGAGCACGTGACCGCGCACCGGCGAGGGGATGGGCACGTTTGCTTCGTGCAGAACGCTTTCATCGCCCCATTCGGTGAGCTGAATCTGGCGCATGGTGGTCATCGGGTTACCTCCGCTGTCGTGACTTGGGCCGTGCTGATGTGAACGGTGTGCGCGTTTCCCCATTCTCTCAAGGCGGTTAGCGTTGCCACAATAGGCAGGTGGGTAGTGTCCACCCTCTGAGGTTTCCTGCCTCTGAGGTTGAAGGGAGGGAGCCCCCCCCCGGCATGAGCCCGCCTGGCGTGGGCAGTTAAATAAAAAGGAGCCGATACCCGAACGATACGCCTCGGATATCGGCTCCCGTGTTCCCTCTCGAATAAGAACATCGTGCCCCTGAAAGGATTCGAACCTTCGACCCCCAGTACCGGAAACTGGTGCTCTAATCCGCTGAGCTACAGAGGCAACCTCACCATGGTATCAGATAAGCGCTAGATAAAGGGTCAGGCACCTGCCAAGGCTTGCTAGAATAGTTTGTTATGACTCCTGAAGAACTCTCCGAAGCCATTGCGCTTGCCCTTGAAGAAACCATTTCCTCCGGCCAGCTGACCCTCGTGGAGGGCGCTGAACTGCCCGCCGTCCGAGTGGAGCGCCCCAAGTCCCGCGAACACGGTGACTGGGCAACCAACGTCGCTCTGCAGCTCGCCAAGAAGGTGGGCAAGAACCCGCGTGAGGCAGCAGCTCTTCTGGCAGAGAAGATTGGCGCCATCCCCGGTGTTGCATCCGTAGATATTGCCGGCCCCGGCTTCCTGAACATCACCCTGGACGCCGCAGCTGCCGGTGAGCTTGCTGCCACCATCGTTGAGGCTGGCGAAGCATACGGCCGTAGCGACAAGTTCGCCGGTAAGACCATCAACCTTGAGTTCGTCTCCGCGAACCCCACCGGCCCCATCCACCTGGGGGGCACCCGCTGGGCTGCCGTCGGTGATGCGCTCGCCCGCGTCCTTGAGGCTGAGGGCGCTAACGTCGTGCGTGAATACTACTTCAACGACCACGGCACCCAGATTGACCGTTTCGTGCGTTCCCTGATTGCCGCTGCCCGCGGTGAGGAGACCCCCGAGGACGGCTACGCTGGCGCGTACATTGTTGATATTAAGGACCAGATTCTGGCTCAGCGCCCTGACGCGCTTGAGGCTGAGAACCCCGAAGAAATTTTCCGCGAAATCGGTACTCACCTGATGTTCGATCAGATCAAGGAGTCCCTGGCGGCATTCGGCACCCACTTCGACGTGTTCTTCCATGAGAACTCCGTGTTCGAAGGCGGCAAGGTGGACGCCCTGCTTGAGACCATGCGTGAGAACGGCCAGCTCTTCGAGGCTGACGGCGCATGGTGGATGCGCACCACCGACTACGGCGACGACAAGGACCGCGTGGTCATCAAGTCTGACGGTAACCACGCCTACGTGGCGGGCGATATCGCCTACTACCAGGACAAGATGACCCGTGCAGTAAACCCCGCCGATGTGGCGATTTACATGCTCGGTGCTGACCACAGCGGCTACGTGGGCCGTCTGAAGGCTATTGCCCAGATTCTTGGCTACCGTGCCGACCAGATTGAGGTCATGATCGGTCAGCTGGTGAACCTGGTCAAGGACGGCAAGCCCGTCCGTATGTCTAAGCGTGCCGGCACCGTGGTCACCCTCGAGGACCTGGTCGAGGCTGTTGGAGTTGACGCGGCACGCTACGAGCTGACCCGCTACTCGGTGGACACCCCCATCGATATTGACCTGGGCCTGCTGACCTCCAAGAGCAACGAGAACCCGGTCTACTACGTGCAGTACGCTCACGCACGTACCGCCGCTGTGGCACGTAACGCCGCGGAGGCTGGCGTGAAGGTGGAGGATGGCGTGGACACCTCCCTGCTCGACTCGGCTGCTGACGGCGAGTTGCTGGCTGTACTCGGCCAGTTCCCCGCTGCTGTGCGTGATGCCGCGAAGTTCTACGAGCCGCACCGCGTGAACCGCTACCTGGAGCAGCTCGCTTCGGCGTACCACAGCTGGTACGGTGTCTCCCGCGTCGCCCCCAAGGCTGATGAAGAGGTCACCGACCTGCACCGTACCCGCCTGCTGCTGAACAATGCAGCACAGCAGGTGCTGGCTAACGGCCTGAACCTGCTGGGTGTGAGCGCACCCGAGCGCATGTAATACTCTCGTTTCAACCCCCGACCCCGTATGACCGGGGCGGGGGTTGAGCGTATGCCGGCAAAGATAGCTAAATATAGTCGGCATAGATAGCTAAGAAAGAGACACGATGAGCGAAGCCCGCGCCCTCTACGCCCCCGAATGGCTCACCTACCCCGAGCACCCCGAGGCCCTGTCCCGCACCATCTGGACTGACTCCTTCACCCGCAATGAGCGGGGCGAGCTCTGCATTGATGGCGTGACCGTCAGCGACCTGGTCGCTGAGCACGAAACCCCGCAGTACGTTTTCTCTGAGACGACTTTCCGTGCCCGTGCCCGCGCCTACCGCACCGCTTTTGAGCAGGCTTTTGCGGCGCACGGTGCGAAGGTGAGCGTCTACTACGCCGGTAAGTCGTTCCTGTCCACTGCCGTGGCGCGCTGGGCGACCGAGGAGGGCCTGTGCCTGGATACCGCCTCCGGTGGCGAGTTGGCGTTGGCTCTGCGTGCGCAGGTGCCGGGTGCGAACATCGCTCTGCACGGTAACAACAAGTCGGAGGCTGAGATTGCCCGTGCGATCCGTAACGGCCTGGGCCGCGTGGTGGCTGACTCGGTGGACGAGCTCAAGCTCATTGAGGACGTGTACGCCGAGCTTGCCGCCGAGCGTGTGGCTGAGGGCGAGGAGCCTTACGCCCCGGTTCCGGTGCTGATTCGCATCACTCCCGGCGTGCATGCCTCGACCCACGAGTCCATTGCGACCGCGCACGAGGACCAGAAGTTCGGCATGTCCCTGCAGCCCGGAACCGCCGCGCTCGCCGGCCTGGAAGAAGCAGAGATGGAGCACTGGGGTGTTGAGGCGAGCGATTCTTACGCGGCGCTGGCTGCCGTGATTTTGAATGCGACCGATTCCCTGGATTTCCGCGGTATTCACTGCCATATTGGTTCGCAGATTTTTGAGGCGGAGGGCTTCGAGCAGGCGGCTACTACCGCCCTGGAGTTCATGAACCGTCTCAACCGTGATCTGGACGTAACCCTGCCGGAGCTGGACCTGGGCGGCGGCTACGGTATTGGCTACACCGAGGCGGATCACCCCCGCTCCATTACCGAGGTGACCGAGTCGATTGCCGCTTCCGTTGCGGCAACCTGCGAGCGTCTGGGCATGGCGATTCCGCACATGTCTTTCGAGCCGGGCCGTTCCATTTCTGGTCCTTCGGGCGCGACCCTGTACACGGTGGGCACCATCAAGAACGTGAGCATTGAGGATGAGAACGGCGAGATTCGCGTGCGCCGCTACGTTTCTGTGGACGGCGGTATGAGCGATAATGCCCGCCCGGTGCTGTACGAATCGGATTATTCGGTGACCCTGGCAAATCGCGCCCCGGCGGGGGAGCAGGTGCTCTCTCGCGTGGTGGGTAAGCACTGCGAGTCCGGCGATGTGGTGGTTCGCTACTGCTACCTGCCTGCTGATCTGCAGGCTGGCGATATTCTGGCGGTTCCGGCGACCGGTGCGTACTGCTATGTGCTGGGTTCGAACTATAACTTCTTGACTCGCCCGCCGGTGATTGCGACCGCGCAGGGTCAGCCTTCGCGCGTGATGATTCGCCGTCAGCGCGAGGAGGATATGCTGGCGCTGGATATGGGTTCGGATATCTAGAGTCTTTAGCTCAGAACCCCAGAACCTCAGAACCGTGAAGTTCCCGTCCCAGCAATGCCCGTCGTGAGGTGGCGATTGCGGGCGGGGTCTTCACGGTTTTGTGCGTTCAAAACTTTGCAGAAGATAAGGTTTACCTCATAACTGTGAGGGATACCTCATCTCAGAGAGTAAAAGTCGCACCTTGAGGCTACAGCCCCGTCGCCGCCTCTTGATAAAGTGGTTGTTGGGTGCGTGCTCTGCGCCGCATCCGTGCCTTAGCCCGAAGAGATACCGGGGCGAACCCGGAACAGACCGTAGAAAGAGACTATCGTGGCTGAAAAGATCAAAGTAGCACTGCTTGGTGCCGGTAATGTCGGTTCCCAGGCTGCTCGCATCCTGGTGGAGGATAACGCCGTCCTTGAAAAGCGCATTGGCGCGCCCGTGGAGTTGATCGGTATTGCCGTGCGCGATACTAATGCATCCCGCCACTGGAATGCGGACCCCTCGCTGTACACCACCGACGCTGACGCTCTCATTGACGCAGCGGATGTGGTCATCGAGCTGACCGGCGGTATTGAGCCGGCTCGCACTCGCATTCTGCGTGCTCTGAAGGCGGGTAAGTCTGTAGTCTCCGGTAACAAGGCGCTGCTGGCTAAGCACGGTGTGGAGCTGCAGGCTGCCGCTGATGAGTCTGGCGCTCAGCTCTCCTACGAGGCTGCGGTTGCGGGCGCTATCCCGATTCTGCGCCCCCTGCGTGACTCCCTGGCTGGTGACCGTGTGACCCGCGTTCTGGGCATCATGAACGGCACCACCAACTACATTCTTGATCAGATGGACACCACCGGCGCATCCTTCGCGGATGCACTGGCTGAGGCTCAGAAGCTCGGCTACGCGGAGGCTGACCCGACCGCTGACGTTGAGGGCCACGACGCCGCGTCGAAGGCTGCGATTGTTGCTTCGCTGGCGTTCCATTCTGATTTCACCATTGATGATGTACACACTGAGGGCATCACCTCCATCACCGCTGATGATGTTGCTGCCGCGGATGCTGATGGTTACGTCATCAAGCTGCTGGCTATTTGCGAGCGCGAGGGTGAGAACGGCGCGAACATTCGCGTGAACCCGACCCTGATTCCTCGTCAGCACCCCCTCGCCGGCGTGCACGGTGCGTTCAACGCTGTGTTCGTTGAGGCGGAGAACGCTGGCGAGCTGATGTTCTACGGTCCCGGCGCGGGTGGCGCTCCGACTGCTTCGGCTGTTCTGGGTGACTTCGTGTCTCTGGCTCGTCGTCTGGTGCTGGGTGGCCCCGGTGTTCCGGAGACTTCTCACGCGCAGCTGCACGCAACCAGCCTGGATAACGTGGTGTCTCGCTACTCGGTGGGTGTTCTGGTTGAGGATCGCCTGGGCGTTCTGGCGAACATTACCCGCATCCTGACTGAGCACGGTATTTCTATTGATTCTCTGCGTCAGTCCGCCCCGAAGGAGGGGGCGGCTCAGATTCGTATGGTCACCCATTCGGCGAAGGATTCCGATTTGCGCCGTGCGATTGCTGTGATTGATGCTCTGGACACTGTGCGTGAGGTGAACTCGGTCATCCGCGTGGAGTCCGAGAAGCACTAGGCCCTGAGAAGCACTAAGCGCCGAGAATTACTCAGCGCGAACTGATGTGCGGCACGTGCCGCTCACTAAACTTGCGATGCTTGCGTGTAGAAGCATCGCTGACGAACGAACCCGCGTACCCGCTACCGCGCCGGACCTATGGAAGGTCCGGCGGGCGGGGCGCCAAGATTGAAGGAGAAGCCAATGGCACACGTGTGGCAGGGCGTTATCAATGAGTACCGTGACCGTCTGCCCTTCGCAGACGATGTGAAGGCTGTGACCCTGGGCGAGGGCGGTACCCCGCTGATTCACGCGCCGGCACTGTCTGCTGAGACCGGTAACACCGTTTACCTGAAGTTTGAGGGTATGAACCCGACCGGTTCGTTCAAGGACCGCGGCATGACCAGTGCGATGACCGCCGCTAAGCGTGACGGTGCGAAGGCTGTTGTGTGTGCTTCGACCGGTAACACTTCCGCTTCGGCTGCTGCGTACGCTCTGCAGGCTGGTATGCGCTGTGCAGTGCTGGTTCCGGACGGCAAGATTTCCATGGGTAAGCTGTCTCAGGCTATTGCTCACGGTGCTGACATCATTCAGATTGACGGCAACTTCGATAACTGCCTGGAGATTGCTCGCAAGCTCAGCGAGAACTACCCGGTGTTCCTGGTGAACTCGGTTAACCCTTACCGTATTGAGGGTCAGAAGACCGGTTCGTTCGAGGTTGTTGACACCCTGGGCGACGCTCCGGATTACCACCTGCTGCCGGTTGGCAACGCGGGTAACATCACCGCGTACTGGAAGGGCTACAAGGAGTACTCGGAGCCTTACACCAACCGTGACGGTAAGGTTCTGGAGCCGGTTGCGACCAAGCGTCCGATCATGTGGGGTTTCCAGGCTGCTGGTGCTGCACCGATCGTTGCGGGTCACCCGATTGAGGCTCCTGAGACCATTGCGACCGCGATCCGCATCGGTAACCCCGCGTCGTGGGAGAAGGCTGAAGCTGCTCGTGACGAGTCTGGCGGCGTGATTGAGGCTGTCACCGATGAGGAGATTCTGGAGGCGCACCGCTGGCTGTCTGCCCGCGAGGGCGTCTTCGTGGAGCCGGCTTCGGCTGCTGGCGTTGCGGGTCTGCTGAAGAAGCACCGCGCAGGTGAAGCTCCCGAGGGTAAGACCATCGTGATTACCGTTACCGGTCACGGTCTGAAGGACCCCCAGTGGGCTCTTGAGGCTGTTAACGGTGTGAAGGTTGAGCCGACTAAGGCTCCCTTCGACGTGGTTGCTGTGGCAGATATTCTTGATTTGAACTAGTCTGTTCATACTACGATGTGCACTCCGTCCCGTGTTTGCGGGGCGGGGTGCACCTGCATGACAGCCCCTTTTTGTATCTTTCACCTATTCACTCATTACGTCACCGATCGCGAGGTTCTTCTCATGTCTTCCCTGCATATTTCTGATATCCCGGTGGGCGCGTCCGTTAAGGTTCGCGTTCCCGCTACGAGCGCTAACCTGGGTCCCGGCTATGACAGCATGGGTTTGGGCCTTGGCTTCTATGATGAGCTGGTTGTTGAGCGCATTGAGTCCGGATTGGAGTTTGAGCTCAGCGGTGAGGGTAGCGCGGATGTTCCTCGCGATGAGAGCCACCTGGTTTTGCAGGCGATGAAGGCCGGTTTTGCGGCGGCTGGTTTGGATGAGCTGCCGCCGGTGAAGCTGATTGCTGATAATAAGATTCCGCATTCTCGCGGTATGGGTTCTTCGGCGTCCGCTATTGTGGCGGGTGTGGCTGCGGCGAGCGGTCTGCTGCCGGAGGAGCACCGTCTGAGCCGTGAGCAGATGCTGCAGGTCGCCTCCGATATGGAGGGCCACCCGGATAACGTAGCTCCGGCGATTTACGGCAACCTGTCGGTGTCTTGGGGCGAGATGGGCAACTGGAAGACCGTGATTATTCCGGTGCATCCTGACGTTCACCCTGTGGTGGCTGTGCCCGATTATGAGGTGTCGACGAAGCTTGCTCGTTCGCTGATTCCTGCGCAGATGCCCCACGTTGAGGCGGCGGCGAACTCGGCTCGTGCGGCGCTGCTGGTGCGTACCCTCTCTGATACTCCCGAGTACCTGATGGATGCGACCGTGGATTACCTGCATCAGGGTTACCGTGTGACCGCGATGGAACCGTCGGCTGCGCTGGTTGCGTACCTGCGCGGTCAGGGTTTTGCGGCGGTGATTTCTGGTGCTGGCCCGACCGTTTTGATCTTTGCGCGCGGCGATGAGCAGGTGCGACAGGTTCAGGAAGCGATTGCCGAGTTTGAGGCGACCCACCCGTGCAGCGCTATTGAGGATCGCCGCCTGAACTGGCGGGTTCTTCCCCTTGAAATTGATACTGAAGGTGTTATAGTTACTCAGTAGGACGTTATTAGTTCGTCCTACGTTGAGGTTCGCCCGTCGTTCAATGTAGACCGTCGATACTATCCTTCGTAACGTATTTCCGTTTCCCCTAATACCTCAGATGCTTTTGTATCTGGGCGGGAACCGGCAAGGTTCGGGGGAGTGCCTTTGGGATTCACGTCTTCTTTATTTCTGACGCATAGGGAAGACTTTTCTGAGGGTTCGGTTTCGCGGCGGGTGCCCTTTCAAAGTGACCAATCCATCCTCTTCATCTCGCGTAGATGGTTTGTATAGATGATGGTTTGGGCTTGCCCACATTTGTGATAGAGCGCCTTATCTTCCGTGTGTGCTCGCTGTGTCTGAATCAGCGGGTACGGTAAGAGACGCGAACCGCCTCCAGCGCGGTTCGAGGGAGTCGAAGGTGCAGACTGCTGTTTTCTTTCGGCAGTGTATAAACCTTTGACCGCGCTATAGCGCCCGCCCGATCTTTATTCTGAAGATTTTCAGGGCTTATAACCAAAGGAATTGTAGTTGGCAAAGAATATTGTTGTCACCGATGAGTACGGTACGGCAGCTGCCGCACCGGAACTTGCAAACTTGAAGGTCGCGCAGCTGCGTGTCCTCGCCCAGCAGCTTGGCATCCGCGGCTATCTGAAGTTGAAGAAGGCTGAGCTGGTTCAGGCTCTTGAGGAGCATCAGCGTGGTGGCGCCGTAGCCGCCCCTGCTGCGCCCAAGTCTGAAAAGCCTAAGTCTGAAGCACCCGACTCCGAAGCCTCTAAGCCTGAAGCACCTGCTGAAGCTGCTGAAGCTGCTGAATCTGCCCAGGCTCCCGCTGCTGAGAAGACTGAAGAGTCTAAGCCTCGCCGTACCCGCCGTACTCGCGCCCAGAAGGACGCCGAGGCTAAGGCTGAGAAGACCGAAAATGCTGAGGCTGCTGAAGCCCCCGCTGAGGGCGTTGAGAAGGCTGAAAAGTCTGAGAAGCGTACCCGCTCCTCTCGTTACGAGACTCCCGCTCAGAAGCGTGCGCGCGCTCGCCGTGCCGCTGAGGGTGAGGACGCATCGGCTGAGAAGTCCGAGAAGACTGAGGCGAACGAGAAGGCGGAGAAGCGTACCCGCCGCACCCGTAAGGACGAGAATCCCGCTGAGCTTCCTCCGCTGGATGTGCGCGCTGAGCTGGCCGCTGAGCGTATTGGCGAGCGTTCGGAGCAGATTGACCTGCCCGGTAACTCTGCTGAGCTGAAGGCTGCTACCGCTGACGGCACCGCGAGCCTGGACAGCCTGAACGCTGCCCTGGATATGACTTTTGGTACCCCCGACGGTGAGAAGAGCTCCAAGCGTACCCGCACTCGTGAGCGTCGCCGTGACCAGGATGGTGAGCGTACCGAGCGCCGCACTAAGCGTGAACGTAACGTGGAGCGTGCAGAGCGCAGCACTGAGCGTAGTGAACGTGCCGAGCGTAAGGCTGCTGAGCGTGCAGAACGCGCAGAGCGTGCCGAGCGTACTGAGCGCCGTTCCAAGCGTGACCGTCAGGCTGAGCGTGCTGAGAAGCAGGCTCGCCGCCGCGAGGAGAATGAGCCTCGCCTGAGCGAAGACGATGTGCTGGCACCGATTTCGGGTGTTCTGGACATTCTCGATAACTACGCTTTCGTGCGTACCACCGGCTACCTGCCCGGCACCAACGACGTGTACGTCTCCCTGGCTCAGGTGAAGAAGTACAACCTGCGTAAGGGTGACCACGTGCTCGGCGCGATCCGTGTGCCGCGCGAGGGTGAGTCGAACAACCGCCAGCGTTTCAACGCGCTGGTTCAGGTTGAGGCGATTAACGGTCAGAGCGTTGAGGAAGCAGCGAACCGCCGCGTCTTCTCGAAGCTGACCCCGCTGTACCCCAAGGAGCGTCTGCGCCTGGAGACCACCCCGAAGAAGCTGGGCACCCGCGTGGTTGACCTGGTGTCCCCGATTGGTAAGGGTCAGCGTGGTCTGATTGTGTCCCCGCCGAAGGCGGGTAAGACCCTCATGCTACAGTCCATTGCGAACGCGATTACCGTGAACAACCCGGACGTATACCTGATGATGGTCCTGGTGGATGAGCGTCCTGAAGAAGTGACCGATATGCAGCGCACCGTCAAGGGTGAGGTTATTGCCTCGACCTTCGACCGCCCCGCTGAGGATCACACCACTGTGGCTGAGCTGGCTATTGAGCGTGCGAAGCGTATGGTGGAGCTCGGCTACGATGTGGTCGTACTGCTGGACTCCATGACTCGCCTGGGCCGCGCATACAACCTGGCGGCTCCCGCATCCGGTCGTATCCTGTCCGGTGGTGTGGATTCTGCCGCACTGTACCCGCCGAAGAAGTTCTTCGGTGCAGCCCGCAACATTGAAGAGGGCGGCTCGCTGACCATCCTGGCTACCGCCCTGGTTGAGACCGGCTCGAAGATGGATGAAGTGATCTTCGAAGAGTTCAAGGGCACCGGTAACATGGAGCTGCGCCTGTCCCGTCAGCTGGCGGATAAGCGTATCTTCCCGGCGGTTGATATTAACGCTTCTGGTACTCGCCGCGAGGAGAACCTGCTCTCCCCGGATGAGATCAAGATTATGTGGGGTCTGCGCCGTGCCCTGGCGGGTATGGAGCCCGAGCAGGCTCTGGGTGTTCTGACTAACCAGCTGCGTAAGACTGAAAGCAACGTGGAGTTCCTTCTGACGGTTCAGAAGAACGGTCTGCGTCTGGTCGACTAAGGCTCGTATCTCACGCGCCCCACCTCCTGATTGTGGGTGGGGCGCGTGAGCCGTTCGTTTTGTGCATCCCCGTTGTGAGGGGTGTGAGATGTCTAGTGCCTGCCCGTGCGGCGTAAAGTGCGGGAGATGGAAGAGAGAACAGAATGTTTGAATCTATTCAGGTTCTGCTGGATGAGCACGCTGACCTGCAGAATCAGCTGGCCGACCCCGCTGTGCAGGCGAACCAGGGTAAGGCACGCCGTGTGGGCCGCCGTTATGCGGAGCTGACCGGTATTGTGACTGCGTATAACAAGTACACTTCGCTGAAGGATGACCTTGAGGCTGCTCGCGAGATGGCTGATGAGGATCCGGATTTCGCGGCGGAGATTCCCGGTCTGGAGGAGGAGCTGGAGGTTGCTCAGGAGAAGCTGCGCCGCCTGCTGATTCCGCGTGACCCGGATGATGGCCGTAACGTCATTCTTGAGGTGAAGGCTGGCGCCGGTGGTGACGAGGCGGCTCTGTTCGCTGGTGACCTGCTGCGCATGTACATGCGTTACGCTGAGCACAAGGGCTGGAAGACTGAGATTATTTCTTCGACCAGCACTGACGTTGGCGGCTACAAGGATGCCCAGATTGCTATTAAGGGCTCCTCGAATGAGCCTGCTGAGGGCGTGTGGGCGCACCTGAAGTATGAGGGTGGCGTGCACCGTGTGCAGCGTGTTCCGGCGACTGAGTCTCAGGGCCGTATCCACACTTCTGCCGCTGGTGTTCTGGTGTTCCCCGAAGTGGATGAGCCGGAAGAAATCGAGATTAACCAGAACGACCTGAAGATTGACGTGTACCGTTCTTCGGGCCCCGGTGGTCAGTCGGTGAACACCACTGACTCGGCGGTGCGTATTACTCACCTTCCGACCGGTATTGTGGTGGCGATGCAGAATGAGAAGTCTCAGTTGCAGAACCGTGAAGCTGCGATGCGCGTTCTGCGTGCGCGCCTGTTGGCTCACCAGCAGGAGCAGATTGACGCTGAGAACGCGGCACACCGTGCTTCGCAGGTGCGTACCATGGACCGTTCGGAGCGTATCCGTACGTATAATTTCCCGGAGAACCGCATTGCGGATCACCGTACCGGCTACAAGGCGTACAACCTGGACGCTGTGCTCAATGGTGACCTGGAGCCTGTGGTTCAGTCCGCTATTGAGATGGACGAGGCGCACCGCCTCGCTCAGGTGGGCCAGGAACAGAAGTAGTTTCTGTATATAGACTCTTGCCGATTCGCTGAATCGACGTGAGATGTTGGTGAGGGGCTCGCCGCTACGGCGGTGGAGCCCCTCAGCCATATGCTGTGACAGGTTTTGAGCCGTTGAGAGACGAAGAGGAGAGCTCATGAAGGTGAATGTGCACGACCCGCGCGGGGAAGAACTCGCGCAGGTACTCACGCGCGCCACCGCGGCACTGGCGCAGGTGCCCAGCCCCCGCGTCGACGCCGAGTTACTCGCCGCGCACCTGCTCTACGACGGCTTACGCTCGCGCCTCCAGCACGCAGCGCTCATGGGGGAACGGCTCACCCCCGACCAGGTCGCAGAGTACGAGGCGCTGGTCGCCCGCCGCGCCAGCCGCGAACCGCTGCAACACATCACCGGCTCCGCTCCCTTCTACCGCCTAGAACTGTCAGTCGGGCCGGGCGTGTTCGTACCCCGCCCCGAGACCGAACTACTCGTCGAAGAAGCCCTCAAAGTGCTGAACGCACGCACCGCTTCGGCTACCGGTCAGCTGCACATCGTCGACCTATGCACCGGCTCCGGGGCCATCGCCGCGGCAATCAAGAGCGAACTGCCGAACGCCCAGGTGTTCGCGGTGGAACTCTCCGAAGACGCCATCCTCTACACCCGTAAAAACCTGGAGCCGCTCGGCGTGCACCTGGTGCAGGGAGACGCTCTCACCGCCCTGCCCGAACTTGCCGGAACCTTCGACGCGGTGCTCTCGAACCCTCCGTACATTCCGCCGGCGAACGTACCCGCCGACCCGGAAGCCGCCCTGCACGACCCGGACATGGCGCTGTACGGCGGGGGAGAGGACGGCATGCAGATGCCCTCCGCGATTGCCGCCCGCGCCTTCGAACTTCTTGCCCCCGGCGGTCTGTTCATCATGGAGCACGACGACACCCAGGAAGAAGCCGTCGCCGAGCTCCTGACACGCATCGGCTTCGAGGGCTGCTACCCGGTGCGTGACCTGAATAATCGTCCGCGTCATAGCGTCGGTTATAAACCGCGCCCACTAGAGCCTTTAGACTAGTAAATGCACCACCTAGCCCGTGCCGGGCTGCGTGAAGGCAACGCGTCCGCCCCAGTAACCAGCCCAGAGCCGGTGAAATATGGCGAACCCCCGGAAGAGCGCTTCCACATGGCGCGTTGTGGGTGCCGGTGTCTCGCCGCATCCAGAAAAACATGAGAGAATAAGACCCGTGACTGCAAAGCTGTACCCCGTAACGACTGAAACTGAGACCCGCGAGGCCATCGAAGCTGCCCGCGAGGCGCTGAAGGCGCACGACACGATTGTGATGCCCACCGATACCGTCTACGGTATTGCCGCCGATGCTTTCTCGCATCAGGGCGTTGCCAAGCTGCTGGCAGATAAGGGCCGCGACCGCACCATGCCGCCGCCCGTGCTGATCTTTGATCTTGCTGCGCTCGCTGGCGTGGTCGACGACGTTCCGGACGATATTTACGATCTGGGTGGTCGCTTCTGGCCCGGCGCGCTGACTATCATTCTTCACGCGTACCCGTCACTGAGCTGGGATTTGGGTGAGACCCGCGGTACTGTTGCCGTGCGTGTTCCCGATGATGAGTTCGCCCTGAAGCTGCTGACTGAGCACGGTCCGCTGGCGGTTTCGAGCGCGAACAAGACCGGTCAGGAAGCCGCACTGGACGCACAGACCGCCATGGATTCCCTGGGTGAGGACGTTGCCGTGGTGATTGACGGTGGCGCTCGTCCTAAGCCGCTTGAATCTGAGCCGAATGAGGACGGCGTGGTCGTGGTGACTGAGCGTGACCCGGCACCGTCCACGATTCTGGACTGCACCTCCTTCCCCTACGTGGTTGTTCGTGAGGGTGCAATTTCGGTGGAGGAGCTACGCGAGGTCGTTCCGACCATCCTGACTCGTGCGGAGGCTGACGAGCAGGCGGCTCGTAAGGTTGAGGAAGCTGAGTCTGCTTCTTCCGCGTCGTCTGAGTCGACTCCTTCTGAGCGTGCTCTGGACGATCAGGCTGACCTGGATGAGGCATACGAGCAGTGGGACAGCACCCATACTGTGAGCGGTGAGCCTGCTCGTCGCGCTTCGGCACCGGCTGCCGGTTCCGTCGCTGCGTCCCTGCTGGGCGCTGGTTCGGCTCTGTCTTCTGCTTTCAGCACCAGCGTGGATCAGGAGCGTTCGCGCGGTTACCGTGACAACACTCCGAAGCCGGTTCGTGCGGATGAGCCGCAGACTCACCCGGTTCCTGCTGATACTGCGCGTGCGCTGGTCTTCGGCGAATCGAAGATTGAGACTGCCGCTAAGAGCACCCCCGCTCAGAGCGAGGCTAAGCCGGCAGAAGCTAAGACTGAAGACGCTAAGGCCGAGGCTGTTACGACCGACTCTGAGGCAAAGACCGAGCAGAAGGACGCCCCGGAGGATCACCTCTAAACCTCTGCGCGTTATAGAGCTCGGATCGTAAAATTTCGGAGCATAAAAACGTATAGGGAACCCCCGATATATCGTTCAGATATATCGGGGGTTCCCTTTCGTTATGAGTCTCTAGGTTCTGCGCCTCAGTCAGCAAGCCCCTAGGCTACGTGCCTCAGGCTGTGCACCTCTAGGAGAGCACGCGCGCTACCTAGTTCTGCACCACCTAGTTTTTGTCGAAGCGGCGATCCTTCTTCTTGCCCAGTGCGGTGTGGGCGTTGCGCAGTACTTCACGTACGCGCGGGGTGGGCAGAAGGCCGTTTTCGCGTGCCCAGGAGTCGTCGATGCCCTGGCCGAACCACATGACCTCGACCTTGCGCACGGAACCTGCGAACTTGTCGTTCATCAGCTCGGAGACGGTGTAGCCCGCTTTGACGGCTGCACGGCAGAGCCATTCGGGCAGGTGCAGCGGTTTGCGGCGGCCTGCATCCAGCGTTGCGGAGGCGACGGTTGCCCCTTCCCAGGGCTGTAGCACGATGGTGGGCAGCTCGCCGGGGAAGGTGCCGAGCATGACCACGAATTCTGCGAGGGCGTGCACGCTGGAGACCGGGGACTTGCCGGTGCCTGCACCCGCAACGGAGGCGAAGGGGGAGGACGCCATCTTGGCGAAGAGTTCGGTGGTGCGTCGGCCGCGGCCCTGCACGCTGGTTGCGCGTAGGATGCACAGTTCGGGTGCACTGTCGGGGTGCTCTTCGAGGAAGTAGTCCTGCAGGTCGAGCAGTGCTTCTTCGCCAAGTGCCTTGGAGAAGGAGTAGGCGCTGAACGGGTTGGTCTCTTCGGAGTCATCCAGCACGAGGCGCGGACCCTGTACGGCTGCGGAGGAGAGGTGGATGACGCGGCGCACGCCGGTACGCTGTGCGGCGATTGCAATCACGGCGGGAAGCAGGGCGTTTGCGCCGACGAGCGGGGGCAGGTCCTGCATGTTGGGTGCTGCGAGGCCCGCTGCGTTGACGACGACCTGCGCGCCCGCGAAGGCTTCTGCGAGGGAGTCGATGATGCCTTCAAGCTGGTCTGCTTCGTCGATGATGCTGTCTACGTCGAGGGCTCGGGTTGCGAGTCGAGGTGCCTCAATGGGGTCGACGCTGATACCTTCTGCGTTCAGACGCGCGACGATGGAGGAACCAACGAAGCCGCTGGCGCCAATGACTTTCCACTTGGATTCGGACATCTCTTTTACCTCTCATGAGCCCGCGTACGTTGCGGGGAAAAATGGGGTCATTTCAACTTTCCCATATTTGAACAGTTTATGGGGAATTTGTGGGGTTTTATTCGGTCTCTGGTCGTTTTTTCGCACGGGGTGCACAGCGCAAACACAGGCTGTGAAGCTGATAGCTTGAGGGACACCCAAAAGTGGGTGTGCGGGTGCGTCCGCTATGCGGATAAATCAACTGAATTCGGTTGTTTATTTGTCATATAGTGCGTCTTTTGGGGTGGTGGTTCACTCTCTAGTGGAGACCGCGGGTAGAATATTTTCTTTGAGTGATATATCCACACGGTTGAGTACCGAGGGCGCGAGAAACACCAGAAGCGCCCGGCACGGTATGGGTATATCGCGTACCGGCTGATTCAGGCGCATCGCGCCGCGGAGGGAGAACTTATGGCAGAAAAGTACAGCGACGTGACCGCTTTTGCCCAGCTTTCTTCAGAACAGCCTTCTTCCGAACAGTCTTCTTCTTGCGATTCTTTGAACGAGTATCCCCGCACGGTCGCCGTGGTGGTGACCTATAACCGTGAGGACCTGCTGCCGAAGACCCTCGCTGGTATCGCTTCTGGTGAGCGCGTGCCCGCGGCGGTGGTGATTGTTGATAACGCCTCCACGGACGGTACCGCCGAGTACCTGCGCGCCCTGGACTATGAGCTGCCGGTGGATTGCATCCGCCTGGAGAGCAATATGGGTGGCGCTGGCGGTTTCGCGGTGGGGATCGACCGCGCGCTGGAACGCCATAACCCGGACCTGGTGTGGGTGATGGACGATGATACCGAGCCGACCGAGAACACCCTGTCGGAGGCGGTTGCCGCCTGGCTGAACTATTCGTCGGTGCCTTCGCAGCGCCCCGCGGTGGTGGCATCTCGTGTGGTGTGGACGAACGGCGAGGACCACCCGATGAATACTCCGCGCACTATGTTTGCGGCGGGGGAGCTGCGTCATGCTCGTGCGCAGGCGGTGGGTGCCCGCCCGATTCGTAGCGCCTCGTTCGTGTCGATTCTGATGGATGCGCAGGCTATTCGCCGTAACGGTGGTTTGCCGATCGCTGAGTTCTTCATTTGGAATGATGACTTCGAGTTTTCGACTCGTCTGATTCATCACCGTGACGGCATTGCGGTGCCTTCTTCGGTGGCTAAGCACCACACGAAGACTTTTGGTACGACGAATGCTGACCCGGGTCCGCGTTTCTATAACGATGTGCGTAATAAGCTGTGGGTCTTTACCCGTTCGCGTACCCTGAATCCGCTGGAGAAACTGCTGTATGGTGGCTCGTCGGCGCGCCTATGGATTTCTACTGTCCTGCGCACCGATGACCGCCGCACCTACCTGGGTTATTTCCTCAATGGTGTGCGTGATGGTTTGCGTGCGCCTCGCCCGAATGCTCAGGTGCTTGAGGGCATTTACCCGCTGACTTTCCCCGGCCGCTACGGCGTGCCGGCTACTGCTAGTGCCGTTGAGGCTGAGAAGGCGCGCGGTTGCGTGAGCTCCGTACCCGATTTTTCGGTGCTGATGAGCGTGTACGCGAAGGAGAACCCCGCCTATTTGGATCAGGCGCTGGAGTCGAATCTGCTGAACCAGACGGTGCGTCCTTCTGAGCTGGTTTTGGTCAAGGACGGCCCGTTGACCCCCGAGCTGGATGCCGTGGTGGACCGTTGGGTTCAGCGCGCCGAGAATCTGGATTGCCCGCCGATTCAGGTGGTGGAGCTGGCTCAGAACGTTGGTTTGGCGGAGGCGCTGAACGCCGGTCTGCAGGCGTGCTCCTATGAGCTGGTGGCTCGTGCTGATTCTGATGACCTGTCTGAGCCGACTCGTTTTGCGCGTCTGATTCCTGCCCTGGTGCAGGGCGGCTACACGGTGCTGGGCTCTGCCATGCTTGAGGTGAATGAGAGCAATACTGCGGTGGAGTCGACCCGCGAGGCGATTGTTGATTCCGAGCGTCTGCTGCGCGCAATGGATTCGCGCAACCCGATTTATCACCCGTCCGTGGCGTTCGTGAAGAGTGCCGTGCAGCATCTGGGCGGTTACGAGTTTGTGCCCGGTGCTGAGGATTGGTGGCTGTGGATGCGTCTGCGCGATGCCGGCTACCGTCTGGGTAATATCCCCGAGGCTCTGGTGCGTTACCGCGTGGGTGCGGGCGCGTACACGAAGCGCGGGGGAGTGGATGCCTGGTTGCAGGATCTGGCGATTCAGCGTCGACTGTACACCGGTCACGGTATTTCTAAGCTTCAGTGGGCTCAGAATATGGCGGTGCGTAGCGTGTACCGTTTTGTTCCTGAGCGGGCGCGCCGTTCGGCGTTTCGTGCGTTGTCGTCTTTGACGGCTCGTGCTTCTTCTCGTTCTTCTGGTACCGCATCTGAAGGAGGCATGTAGTGGCTCAGTTGAAACCTCACGCTCATGTGGTGATGCAGAAGGCTGCTCAGCGCGGCACGATGGTGACGGAGGGTGACTCCGGCACGATGCTGGTGAACCGCCTGTATGAGCGTAAGCCGTGGTGGCTGATTGCGCAGGCTCTGATTGATTCGAGCGCGTGGCTGCTGGCGGTTTTGTTCGCGTACATGCTCCGCTATAGTGTGCTGCTCAGTAACGGCTCGGTGTTCGATATTATTCACCCGGCGTCGTTGACGATGACCGCTACGTTGGCTGTGGTGTTGCACCTGGTCATTGGTCTGGCGGGTGTGAAGATTTATAACGGCGTGTATTCGTACGGTTCGTTTGACGAGTCCTGGCGTGCCGGCGCGGCTGCTTTGAGCGCGGGCGCGGCGTTGACTGCGTTCTCCTTTGTGGATGAGCTGCTGGGTCTGCCGCATATTCCGCATAGTGTGCCTGCGATTGCGGCGGCATTTAGCCTGATTATGATGGCTGGTGCCCGTATGGCGAAGCGTGTGTACACTGAGCGCGGTGCGGTGCGTGAGCTGACCGGTGAGCCTGTGATTGTGTACGGTGCCGGTTTTATTGGCGGTATGGTCATGGACTCGATGCTGCATGATGAGGACGCGAAGCTTCGCCCGGTTGCGGTCTTCGATGACGACCAGCTGAAGGCTGGTACAAAGTTCCACGGCATTTCGGTGATTACGACGTACCGCGAGCTGGAACAGGTGATTCGCGAGTCGGGCACCCGTAAGATTCTGGTGACGATTTCGGATATGCCGGAGGATTACTTCGAGTCCTTCTGCAACCGCATGCGTAAGCTTAAGGTTGAGGTTCAGCGTATTAGTAGTGCGAATGCTCGCCTGATGGGTGAGCGTCTGATTACCGCGAGCGATAACGACCTGATGCGCGTGATTCGTGGCGAGATTAACTACGATATTGACCGCGATATTCTGCGTTCGTACCTGCACGGTAAGCGTGTGCTGGTCACGGGTGCGGGCGGTTCGATTGGTTCTGAGCTGTGCCGTCAGATTAGCGAGTTTGAGCCTGAGACTCTCATGATGCTTGATCATGATGAGACTCTGCTGATGGAGACGAAGGTTTCGATTACTCACGAGTCGAGCCTGGATGATGACCGCATTATTCTGGCTGATATTCGTGAGGGCGATAACCTGCTGGAGATTTTCCGTGAGCGTCGCCCCGAGGTGGTGTTCCACGCTGCGGCTTTGAAGCATGTGTCGGCGCTGGAGGCGTACCCGCAGGAGGCGTGGAAGACGAACGCCCTGGGCACTCTGAACGTGCTGCGTGCCGCGGAGGCGGTGGGCGTGAAGACCTTCGTGAACGTTTCGACCGATAAGGCAGCGGACCCGAAGACTGCGCTGGGCCAGTCCAAGCGCGTGGCGGAGCGTCTGACCGCGTACTTTGGTGAGAAGACCGGCAACACCTACGTGTCGGTTCGTTTCGGTAACGTGTTTGGTTCGCGCGGTTCGATTAAGCCGCTCTTTACGAAGCAGATCCTTTCGGGCGGTCCGATTACCCTGACGGATAAGCGCGCGACCCGTTACTTTATGCTGATTACCGATGCCTGCCTGCTGGTGATGCTCGCCGGTGCGATTGGTCGCCCGGGCGAGGTCATGGTGCTGGATATGGGCCAGCCGGTCAAGATTCTGGACGTTGCGAAGGCGATGCGCCAGGCGTATGAGCGGTATGACGTGGAGATCAAGGAGATTGGTCTTCGCAAGGGTGAGAAGCTGGATGAGACTCTCTTCGGCGGTACTGAGAAGCTGGTACCTAGTGAGGAGAACCGGTATATTTCCCGGTCGAGTGCCCCGGCACTTGACCCTGATGAGCTCGATTATGAGCGGTGGATTCAGAACTATCGGGAGCACAGCGGCTATGAGCGTCATGGCCTGGAGCGTGCCCCGGATCCGCGTACTCTGGCGGATGCACAGACGTTCTAATCTTTGCGGAAAGACACCGGATGCTGCACTTGCGTGGCAGGTGCGGTATCCGGTGTTTTTCTCTTTGCACGGCACTAGACTCTGTGTGCGGTACTGGATTCTGTGAAGGTTAGCCCCGCCTCGGTGAATAGTTTTATAGAATACGAAGTAACCACACACTACACACACATCGTCCCTTAGCCGCGATTTTGGAGCTTGGTTCCAGGGGTAGCGGCGCCAATGCTTTGGAGCTGGTATGACCTCCTTTTCTGAGCTGTTGAGTATTTTTGCTCTTGCTTTTGTTTTGGGTGCCCTTTTGCCGTTTGCGGTGCGCCCGATTTTGCACCGCTACAACATGGTGGATGTTCCTAATGAGCGTTCTTCGCATACTGCTCCGACGTACCGCGGTATGGGGTTGGCGACTGCGGCGGCGACCTTTGTAGCGTTTGTTGCTGCTACCCTGTTTGGCTGGACGTACCGTTCTGCTGAGTCGTTGCAGCTGGCGGTGACGATTGCTGCGGCGATTCTGTGCGCTCTTGCCCTGGGCTGGCTGGAGGATATTCGCGGCGTGAGCATTGTGCGTCGTGCGGGCCTGCAGCTGGTGATTGGTGTGCTGGTGAGCGTGAGCTTTGCGACGGTGCAGGGCACGAATATTCTGCTGCTGCTTCTGGGTGCGATTTTTATTGCCGGATACATTAATGTGGCGAACTTTATGGACGGCATTAACGGCATTTCTGGTGCTCACGGTCTGGTGGCTGGTCTGGCGTATGCGCTGACCGGCTGGATGGTGAACCTGCCGTGGCTGGCGTTGGCCGGTGTGGCTGTTGCTGGTGCTTTTGCGGCGTTCCTGCCGTGGAATGTGCGCCCGGGTAAGAACGTGTTTTTGGGCGACGCGGGTTCTTATGTTTTGGGTGCGGCGCTGGGCACGATGGCTGTGGGTGCGTGGTTTGCGGATGTTCCGTTCCTGCTGTCTTTTGCTCCGCTGGTGACCTACCTTGCGGATGCTGGTACGACTCTGTTCCGTCGTTTTATGGCGGGGGAGCAGTGGTATAAGCCGCACCGTACTCACACGTATCAGCGTCTGACGGATGTTGGTTTCAGCCACCTTGGTGCGACCGCCGTAGTGACGGGTACGACCATTTTGGTGTGGGTGCTGTTGGCGTTTGCCTCTGACCTGTACACTGCGGGATCTGTGGTGGCGACCGTGGGTGTTGTGCTGGTGGCTCTTGCCGTGTTGGTCGTGTATCTGCGTATGCCGCAGCTCTTTGGCGGCGAGGCTCCTACTTCTGCGATTGATTTGTCGAAGCGTTTTGCCTCGGCTCCTGAGACGGCAGCTCCTGAGGCGAAGAAGACTGTTTCGGAGCCTGCTACCGGTTCGTTGACTTCTGCAACCGGTGTTCCGGCGACTCCTGAGAATGTGGAGCCGACCTCACTGCATCCGGAGCCGATTATGCCGGATTCGGTGAAAGACCGTGCAGACGGCTCTTCTACTGCTCGCTCCTCTGTTCAGCCTGCTTCTCATCGAAACCGTGGGGAGAAACACTAATGACTTCTGAACACTCTAAACCTTCGGCTGAGGTTCCTGCTGAGCCTCTCTGGAGGCGCGTGGTGGACGTTCTGTGGTATCCGCCGGCGGAACGTAGGCGGCAGCAGAAACGCCGCCGAGAGCGCGCTCAAGCAGGTTTGAAGGCCTCTTCTTTCGAGAGCCAGGAGCTTTCCTGGAAATTTTTGTTCTACAGGGTATCGGCTTACTCTCTGCTGGCTTGGTTGGGCGGTATGATGAGTGCGTACCTGTTTGCGGGCCCTGTGGGCGCGCTAGGAATAACATTGGGCTTTCTGATAATCTATATATGCTTCACTCTGGGCGTATTAGTTATGTTGGTTGCTCCCATTTTCGACTGGGGTGTACCCAAATCGCTGGTGGTGAGCTACCTCGTGAAGATTGCCCTACTCGGTCTGGTATTAATCTTTGTGCCATTCCCCGAGAATCTGAGGCACGGTTGGACTCTCGCGGGCGCATGTACCGGCGTGATTCTGTGGATTGTTATTGAAACAATCAGCATCGCACGACTGAGAATTCTATACTTCGACACCGATCTAGAAGACCATGGTCGGTAACGCGATCGGTGTTTGAAAGGAAATACGTTTGGCCGAAGAGAAGAAATGGTGGGACGGAGACAAAAAGCTCCGCACTACCGGAGAATTGGTATCTGACGGAGGTCTCTCCGGCGCAGTCATGTCGATTCTCTATCTGATCATCGGTGTAGCAGTGTGGGGAGGCATCGGTTACCTCGGTGACCTGGCCTTCTCCACCACCTGGCTGGTGTGGGTTGGCGTCTTGATTGGCGCTGTCGGAGGTTTGACCCTCGTCTTTACCCACATGACCAGGCAGAATAAAGACCGTTAGGTCATTGAACGCGGACCGCTAGGTCACACATTCATCCATGTAGTTAGCATGTCAGTCGCTTAGAGGCAGACATGGGCTCTTGATAGCCACTAGTAGCAAGAAAGGACTTGCTTTGATCGAGAACGGGTTGATCCTCGCGGAAGCCTATGTGCCGCCGACCCCCGAAGACATGCATCTGCCCCCCTTCTTCACCATTGGTGATTTCGCTTTCGGTAAGCAGAACGTACTGATTCTGCTGTCCGTGGTGATTATCGCGGTCTTCTTCCTCACCGCAGCACGTAAGCGCGCCATGGTTCCCGGCAAGACTCAGTTCATCGCTGAGTCTGGCTACATGTTTGCTCGTAACTCCCTCGGTAAGGAAACCCTGGGCGTACAGCACTACAAGCCTTTCGTGCCGATTCTGTTCGCCTCCTTCTTCTTCGTTCTGGTGAACAACCTCTTCGGTTCGATTCCGTTTGTTCAGCTGCCCTCCTTCTCCCACCCCGGTAGCGCCTACGCACTGGCTGGCGTAGCGTACCTGACCTGGGTTGGCGTTGGTATCAAGCGCAAGGGCCTGGGCGGCTTCTTCAAGGACATCACCATGCCTTCGGGTCTGCCGGTGTGGATTTACCCCATCCTGATCCCGATCGAGTTCTTCTCGAACCTGCTGATTCGTCCCGCAACTCACGCGCTGCGTCTCTTCGCGACCATGTTCGGTGGTCACCTGGCGCTGATGGTTGCATCCAGCATGGTGACCTACATGGTTGAGACTCTGGGCGGCATCGGCTACCTGGCTGCTATTGCTCCCGGTGCTCTGGGCATGTTCCTGTACTTCCTGGAATTCATGATTCAGTGCATCCAGGCTTATGTGTTCGCTCTGCTGCTGGCTGTGTACCTGCAGGGCTCGGTTTCCGAGGGACACTAAACTCTCTAGTTTTTTAGGTTTTCGCGTTCGTCATTGGGCGTGAATAAAGCAACCCACACGTTCACTGTGCGGGCTATTAACTCAAATCAAACTCTGTTCGGTCCGGGTATGTTCCCGGTCGAACACTGTTGAAAGGAAAAATAATGGTTGGTTCCATCACTGCGGTTGGCTACGGTCTGGCAGCTATTGGCGGCGGCATCGGCGTGGGTCTGATCTTCGCGGCATACATGACCAGCGTTGCTCGTCAGCCCGAGTCCCAGAAGACCCTGCAGCCCATGCTGTTCCTGGGCTTCGCACTGGTCGAGGCACTGGCAATTCTGGGCCTGGTTCTCGTCTTCATCAAGTAACCGGCTCTGCCACATCCTAAACGACCCATCCCATAGAACAGGATTCCCTCCATGATTTATCTGGCAAGCGAAGGGGGAGCGGAGGCAACTTCGAACCCCCTGATTCCCGACGTCGGGGAAATTGTCATTACCCTCATCGGATTCCTGATCCTCTACTACATCGTTGCTAAGTACGTTGTCCCGGCGTTCGAGAAGATCTACCAGGACCGTAAGGAAGCAATCGAAGGTGGCCTTGCCAAGGCCGAGAAGGCACAGGCAGAGGCTGCAGCGGCTCGCGATGAGTACACCCAGCAGCTCGAAAGCGCTCGACTGGAGGCTCAGAAGATTCGTGAAGAGGCACGCGCAGAGGGCGAGGCAATCATTGCCGACGCTCGCGAGCGTGCAACCGCTGAGGCTCAGCGCATTAGCGATAATGCAGCAAAGGCTATCGAGGCAGAGCGTGCGGCAGCAGCAGTGTCCCTCCGTTCCGAGGTTGGCACTCTTGCTACGACCCTTGCCGGCAAGATTGTGGGCGAAGCCCTCAACGATGATGAGCGATCGGCCCGTGTGGTAGATCGTTTTCTTGCTGACCTTGAAACCGAGAAGCAGAACGCAGGTGCGGCTCGGTAATGGCAGGAGTATCTACTGAATCACTGAGCAAGGTGGAAGAGGTGCTGGAAGCTCACGCTTCCCTGCAGCCCCTGAACCTGGCGAGCGAGCTTTTCGCTGTGGTTGATGTTCTCGACCACAACGGCACCCTGCGCCGTGCTGTCACCGATTCTTCGCGTGATGCAGCAGCACGTCAGGGTATCGCTAACACCGTCTTCGGCGGCAAGATCTCTTCTCAGGCTATGGCTGTTCTCACCAGTGCGGTGGCTCAGCGCTGGTCTGATGATGCTGATCTGGCGAATGCCCTGGAGCGTGCAGCAGTGCTCGCCGTGACCGCATCGGCTCAGTCTCGCGGTGGCGTGGACGCCCTGGACGAGGTACTCAACGAACTACTCACCTTTGTGCGTACCGTTGATTCCAACGCTCAGGCGCAGGAAGCGCTGTCCGACCATCAGGCAAGCAAAGAAGCAAAGAAGAAGCTCGCCGTGGCGCTCGGTGGCCCCGCCACCACCGCCGAAGGTGTGCTTCTGCTCGAACGAGTTGGCTCCAACCCCCGCGGCCGTCACGCTGCACGGGTAGCCGATGAGTTCGCAGAAATCATCGTCACGCGACAGAACCGTTACATTGCGCGAGTAACTAGCGCGATTGCGCTGTCGCAGGCACAGCTTGAACGTCTCGGTCGCGCGCTCAACGCCGTGTACGGCCGTGAGCTGAAGCTCGACGTTTCGGTGGACCCCGCCGTTCTGGGCGGTCTGCGTGTTCAGGTGGGCGACGAGGTGATCGACGGTACCGTCGAGACCCGCATGTCCGACCTGGCTCGTTCCATCGGCTAGCGGCTCAAGCTAGCGACGCTGAACCGTTCGTCGCAACGGTGATTTAGAAGATACCTCGGGTAGCGGGTGCGTGGCAGATGCCTCCTTCGCAGAAGCAGTGGCATTGCCCGCCCGTTCAACCCGAATTGCAAGTTTCGGTTGGTTCCGTTGACGGAATGCAACCACAATGAGAGAGCAGGGACACAAGATGGCCGAACTGACCATCAATGCCGAAGATGTCCGTAATGCGCTGAACGAGTTTGCAGCGTCTTACGAACCCGGCAATGCAGAACGTGTTGAGGTGGGTCGAGTTGTATCGGCCTCCGACGGTATCGCTCGTGTCGAGGGCCTTCCCTCGGTTATGGCGAATGAGCTGCTTCGTTTCGAAGACGGCACCCTCGGCCTCGCACAGAACCTGGATACCCGCAATATTGGTGTGATTGTCCTGGGTGACTTCACCGGTATTGAAGAGGGCCAGGTCGTACACCGCACCGGTGAGGTCCTCTCGGTGCCCGTTGGCGACGCGTACCTCGGTCGCGTTGTTGACCCCCTCGGTAACCCGATCGATGACCTGGGCCCCATTGAGGCTGAAGGTCGCCGCGCACTGGAGCTGCAGGCTCCCGGCGTGACCCAGCGTAAGTCGGTTCACGAGCCGCTGCAGACCGGTCTGAAGGCAATCGACTCGATGATTCCGATTGGTCGCGGTCAGCGTCAGCTGATTATTGGTGACCGCCAGACCGGTAAGACCGCTATCGCGATCGACACCATTCTGAACCAGAAGGACAACTGGGCTTCGGGTGACCCCAACAAGCAGGTTCGATGCATCTACGTGGCTGTTGGCCAGAAGGCATCCACCATTGCAGCTGTCCGCCACACCCTTGAGACTCGCGGCGCGCTGGAGTACACCACCATCGTGGCATCTCCCGCATCCGACGCAGCAGGCTTCAAGTACCTGGCACCCTACACCGGTTCGGCTATCGGCCAGCACTGGATGTACGGTGGCAAGCACGTCCTCATCATCTTCGACGACCTGTCGAAGCAGGCAGAAGCATACCGCGCTGTGTCCCTGCTGCTGCGCCGCCCGCCGGGACGTGAAGCATACCCCGGTGACGTCTTCTACCTGCACTCCCGCCTGCTGGAGCGTTGCGCTAAGCTCTCCGACGACCTCGGCGCAGGTTCGATGACCGGCTTCCCGATCATTGAGACCAAGGCAAACGACGTTTCCGCCTTCATCCCGACCAACGTCATCTCCATTACTGACGGCCAGATCTTCCTGCAGTCCGACCTGTTCAACGCTAACCAGCGTCCGGCAGTCGACGTCGGTATCTCCGTCTCCCGTGTTGGTGGTGCCGCACAGACCAAGGCTATGAAGAAGGTCTCCGGTACCCTGAAGCTGGAGCTGGCACAGTACCGTGCAATGGAAGCGTTCGCAATGTTCGCATCCGACCTGGACGACGCTACCAAGGCACAGCTGACCCGCGGTTCTCGCCTGACCGAGCTGCTGCGTCAGCCGCAGTACACCCCGTACGCAGTTGAAGAGCAGGTTGTCTCCATTTGGGCTGGTACCTCCGGTCACCTCGACGACATCGAGATTTCCGACGTGCTGCGCTTCGAGGCAGGATTCATTGAGTACCTGCGTCACAAGACCTCGGTACTGACCGATATCGCTTCCTCCGGCAAGCTTGAGGATGACACCGTTGCCGCGCTGAAGACCGCAGTTGCTGACTTCAAGCAGGGTTTCAAGTCTGAGGGCAGCAGCCACCTCGTCGACGCAGGTCACGAGGAGCACAAGGCAGCTCGCGATAGCGACATCACTCAGGAAACCATCGGTTAGCGATTAGTCCTCGCCTTCTCCCCGCCTCAGCTATGAGGCTGGGGCGGGGCAGAAAGCAAGGAGAAAGGAAGCTCTATGGGAGCCCAGATTAGGGTTTACCGACAGAAGATTGCTTCGACGTCGTCTATGAAGAAGATCTTCAAGGCGATGGAGATGATCGCGACCTCCCGCATTAACAAGGCTCGTAACGCTGCTCAGGCAGCCGGACCTTACGCGAACGCTCTGACCCGCGTGGTGACTGCGGTTGCGACTCAGCACGGTATTAAGCACCCGCTGATTCACAAGCCGAACGAGTCCGAAGCCTACGAACACCGCCGCTCCGCAATCCTGGTTGTTACCAGTGACCGCGGTCTGGCAGGTTCGTACTCCTCCGCTATCCTGCGTCGTACCGAATCTCTGATTGAGAGGCTGCGCTCTAACGGCCAGGAGGTACAGCTGTACCTGGTTGGTCGTAAGGCAAAGGCTTACTTCGAGTTCCGTGAGCGCCCCTACGCCCGTGCGTGGGAGGGCCACACCGATGCACCTCGCGTCGAAACCGCCGTCGAGATTCGTGACGCGCTGCTCGAAGCCTACGACCTGCCCTTCGAAGAGGGCGGCGTGGACGAACTGCACATCGTGTACACCGAGTTCAAGTCGATGGTTGTTCAGGAACCCAAGATCCTGCGTCTGCTGCCCATCCACGTGGGCGATGCAAAGGAAATGGGCGAGGAAATCGTTCCCGATCAGGAACTGACCAAGGCTGAGTACGAGCAGGCGGCATCCTTCGAGTTCGAGCCCTCCGCTGAGGAAGTGCTCAACGCGCTGTTGCCGCGCTACATTGCATCGCGTATCTTCTCCTGCCTCCTGCAGGCAGCAGCAAGTGAGCTGGCATCCCGCCAGCGCGCAATGAAGACCGCAGGTGACAACGCTGAGACGCTGATTACCAAGTACACCCGTTTGATGAACAACGCACGTCAGGCGGAAATTACTCAGGAGCTCTCCGAAATCGTGGGCGGCGCAGACGCCCTCGGCTCCTAGTACTTGTACGCCAACGAAGCCATCAACTGTCCAAACTTTCTAAGTAAGTGAGAAATATGACTGCCACCTACAACGAATCGGTCTCCGCACCGACTCAGGGCGCAACGGGTCGTATTGCCCGCGTCATCGGCCCCGTGGTCGACGTCGAGTTCCCCGCCGGTCAGGTCCCCGAGATTTACAACGCTCTGACCACCGAGCTGACCCTCGACGGCCGCACCCGCACCATCACCTTCGAGACCGCACAGCACCTGGGCGACTCGATTGTTCGCGCTATCTCCCTGCAGCAGACTGACGGCCTGGTCCGCGGTCAGGCTGTAGTCGACACCGGCGCACCGATCTCCGTCCCCGTTGGTGACGGCGTGAAGGGCCACATCTTCAACGTTCTCGGTGACGCACTCGACGTGCCGAACTCCGAGATCAAGGCTGACACCTACTGGCCGATCCACCGTGCCGCTCCCGGCTTCGCAGAGCTGGAAGGCTCCACCGAAATGCTGGAGACCGGTATTAAGTCCATCGACCTTCTGACCCCCTACATCAAGGGCGGTAAGATCGGTCTGTTCGGTGGTGCAGGCGTGGGTAAGACCGTGCTGATCCAGGAAATGATTACCCGTGTGGCTCGTAACTTCGGTGGTACCTCCGTGTTCACCGGTGTTGGCGAGCGTACCCGTGAGGGTAACGACCTGTGGGTCGAAATGGAAGAAGCAGGCGTTCTGAAGGACACCGCTCTTGTGTTCGGCCAGATGGATGAGCCCCCGGGAACCCGTCTGCGCGTGGCACTGACCGGTCTGACCATGGCGGAGTACTTCCGCGATGTTCAGAACCAGGACGTGCTGCTGTTCATCGACAACATCTTCCGTTTCACTCAGGCAGGTTCTGAGGTTTCCACCCTGCTGGGCCGTATGCCCTCCGCAGTGGGTTACCAGCCGAACCTGGCGGACGAAATGGGTCTGCTGCAGGAGCGTATTACCTCCACCCGCGGTCACTCCATCACCTCCATGCAGGCAATTTACGTGCCTGCGGATGACTACACCGACCCGGCGCCGGCAACCACCTTCGCGCACCTGGATGCGACCACCGAGCTTTCTCGTGAAATCGCATCGCGCGGTCTGTACCCGGCAATTGACCCGCTGTCCTCCACCTCCCGAATTCTGGACGCACAGTACATCGGTCAGGAGCACTACGACACCGCAATTCGCGTGAAGGCTATTCTGCAGGAAAACAAGGAACTGCAGGACATCATCGCGATTCTGGGTGTGGACGAGCTCTCCGAGGAGCAGAAGATCGTCGTGGCACGTGCACGTCGTATCGAGCAGTTCCTCTCCCAGAACACCTACACTGCAAAGCAGTTCACCGGTGTCGAGGGTTCGACCGTTCCGCTGAAGGACACCATCGAGTCCTTCCAGATGATCTGCAACGGCGATGTCGACCACATCCCCGAGCAGGCGTTCTACAACATTGGTGGTATGGACGACGTTATGCGCCGCTACGAGGAAATCAAGGCACAGACTGGAGCTAAGTAATCATGGCTCTGAAAGTTGAAGTTGTTTCCCGCGAACGCCTCGTGTGGACTGGCGAAGCGAACTACGTTCGTGCACGCTCCGTCAGCGGTGACCTCGGCATCCTGCCGGGCATGATCCCCACCTGCACGCTGCTGGCACAGGACGGCGAGCTGCTCATTGAACCTGTTGAGGGTGAGCCCATTAAGACCATCCTCAACGCAGGTTTCTTGACCGTCTCGAACGATCACGTGACCATCGCTGCAAAGCACGCAGAGATCTAAAGCCGGTTCCCCGTACGGGGAATTGACCGCTGTGTACACCTCGCCGGTGTTCCGTCCCGAAAGGGGAGGGGCACCGGCGATTGGTGTATCCGGGGCAGGTCGTGTATACAGAAGAGTGCGCGCGTAGAAAGAGAGTGTTCCCAGAAAGAGCGCGCGCAGAACGACAGTGTGCATAGAACGACAGCGTGCATAGAAAGATGATGCGCACAGAAAAGGGGCGCCTCCCAGGATTAGGAGGCGCCCCTCAAGCTATGTGTAGCTGCCTAGCTAGAGCCGGTTAGAACAGGCGGTCAGCTAGAACAGACGGTCCGCGCTGTCGTCCACGCCGCGCATCGCGTCATAGTCCAGGCTCACGCAGCGGATACCGCGGTCCTCAGCCAGGGTGCGAGCCTGCGGCTTAATCGTCTGCGCCGCAAACACGCCGCGCACCGGAGCCAGCAGCGGGTCACGGTTGAGCAGCTCCAGGTAACGGGTCAGCTGCTCCACACCGTCAATATCGCCCACACGCTTGAGCTCGACCGCCACGGAGACGCCGTGCGCATCCTTCGCCATGATGTCTACCGGACCGATAGCGGTCGGGTACTCGCGGCGCACCAGCGAATAGCCCTCACCGAGAGTGTGAATCTGCTCGGCTAGCAGACGCTGCAGGTCAGCCTCCACACCGTCCTTAATGAGGCCGGGGTCAACGCCCAGGTCGGTGGTGTACTCGTGCTCAATCTTGTAGATACGAATCATGAGGCGGTCATCGCTCTTAGCCGCCTGAACGGTCCACAGCTGCTGAACATCAGACTCCAGGTCCTCACGGATGCTCTGCGGAACGTCCTCACGCTCAGCCACCAGCAGGGAGCAGGGAGGGCTCATCCAGTTCAGAGGCTTGTAGGAACCGCCGTCGGAGTGAATGAGGACGGAGCCGTCATTCTTGACCATCAGCAGGCGGGTAGCGCGGGGCAGGTGGGCGCGGAGGCGGCCCTCATAGTCTACGGAGCATTCAGCAATGACAATACGCATCCGTCTACTCTAGCAGGTACGAGTGCTCGGCTCTAGCAGGTACGAGTGCTCGGCTCTAGCAGGTACGAGTGCTCGGCTCTAGCAGGTACGAGTGCTCGGCTCTAGCAG
>ERZ772910.169-NODE-169-length-40118-cov-16.277738_pt1 | contig 40118 bp, 33 predicted proteins | sample MGYA00511357_ERZ772910 | MGnify/ENA primary metagenome ERZ772910 (study PRJEB29015, sample SAMEA2738096) | human oral metagenome | biome: human oral; feature: human-associated habitat; material: saliva | place: China | collected 2193 ... | reverse complement strand
AAGAACGAAGAAGTAGTCTTCGTTGATATCCGATTCACCGACATGCCCGGCGTGCAGCAGCATTTCAATCTGCCCGCTAAGGCGATTGATGACGATTTCTTCGTCAACGGCCAGCTTTTTGACGGCTCTTCCATTCGCGGTTTCCAGGGCATTGCAGAGTCCGACATGCAGCTGATCCCCGATGTTCAGTCCGCGTACGTTGACCCCTTCCGCATTGAGAAGACCCTGGTCATCATCTGCTCCATCGTGAACCCCCGCACCGGCGAGCCCTACCACCGTGACCCCCGCGGCGTCGCTGAGCGCGCTGAGGCTTACCTGCAGTCCACCGGCATTGCAGACACCGCGTTCTTCGCGTCCGAGGCTGAGTTCTTCGTCTTCGAGGACGTCCGCTACCAGGTCGAGCCGAACTCCGTATTCTACAAGATCGACTCTGACGAGGCTCCCTGGAACACCGGCCGCAAGGAAGAGGGCGGCAACCTGGGCAACAAGACCCCCGTCAAGGGCGGCTACTTCCCCGTCTCCCCCGTCGACAAGCAGGCTGACCTGCGTGACGCAATGTGCGTAGCAATGGACGAGGTTGGCCTTGAGGTTGAGCGTAGCCACCACGAGGTGGGCGCAGCTGGCCAGGCAGAAATCAATTACAAGTTCGACACCCTCACCAAGGCTGCTGACGACCTGCTGAAGTTCAAGTACGTCATCAAGGGCACCGCAGACGCATGGGGCAAGTCCGTAACCTTCATGCCTAAGCCCGTGTTCGGTGACAACGGCTCCGGTATGCACTGCCACCAGTCGCTGTGGCAGGACGGCGAGCCCCTCTTCTACGATGAGCGCGGCTACGCTAACCTCTCTGACACCGCACGCTGGTACATTGGCGGTCTGATTGAGCACTCCTCCGCTGTTCTGGCGTTCACCAACCCGACCGTGAACTCTTACAAGCGTCTGGTTCCCGGCTACGAGGCTCCCATCAACATGGTGTACTCGCAGGGTAACCGTTCCGCTGGTATCCGCATCCCGATTACCGGCACCAACCCGAAGGCTAAGCGTCTGGAGTTCCGCGCACCGGACCCCTCCGCTAACCCCTACTTCGCGTTTGCTGCTCAGCTGATGGCTGGTCTGGACGGTATCCGTAACCGCATTGAGCCGCCGGCGCCGATCGATAAGGACCTGTACGAGCTGCCCGCTGAAGAGGCTAAGGACATCAAGAAGGCTCCGGCTAACCTGGAGGAGGCGCTGGCTGCTCTGGAGGCTGACCACGACTTCCTGCTTGAGGGCGGCGTCTTCACCGAGGACCTGATTCAGGCGTGGATTGATTACAAGCGTAAGAACGAGCTGGAGCCGCTCTCGCTGGTTCCGCACCCGCTTGAGTACCAGCTGTACTACGGCGTCTAATCTGAAAACAGGCAACGGCCTATACGTTCCTTGGGGAGCGTGTAGGCCGTTGCTGTGTATTCTGTGGAGTTTGCGGTCTGAGAGGGTTCTGCAGAGGGTTTCTGCGGGGAGGCAGGTTCACCGGGCTACGTTTGGTGACGGTTCGTGTCTAATATTTTTCTGCCTCGGTGAGCCTCGTGTATCTTAGTTGCACTTAGAGCGGCTCTAAGGGCTAAGCTGTTGGTGCTGGCGTTCCCTCCCTTTTTGTCGTGCAACCGGAGGGAGCGCCAGTCTATTTTTATGCCCTCGCGTCACTTGCGGTATATCAGCCGAGCTAAGTCAGCCGTGCTAAATCAGCCGCGCCTGGGTAATCAATGCCGGGGTAATCCGTTCATGGGTCACATCATAAGATGCCGTACCCGCTAGTCCCGGGGTTCTTCCTGCACGGGCGTACAATGAAAGTGCGTGCGCCCGGCCGGCGGCACCTACGAATTCCGCGAGAAACGACACCGAATGCCGTGTTCTCCCTACCGCCCCTCACACTCTCAGCATCAGCTAGGGCGGCTATCGCCGATGACCGACCGACCCGTCTGACGCCGCATCCACTGTAACGAGGAGAAATCTTATGGCATATCAGCCGACCATCCTAAACGGTGAAACTGTTTTCCGTAACGAAGTTTTTCAGACCGGCCTCATGTCCCAGCTGCTCGACGGCATCTACGATGGCGAGATGACCATCGGTGAGCTCCTGAGCCACGGCAACTTCGGTGTGGGTACCTTCAACGGCCTCGACGGCGAAATGGTCGTCCTCGACGGCGTCTGCTACCAGGTACGCCATGACGGCTCCGTATCCCTGCCCGACCTGCGCCAGCAGACCCCCTACGCCGTGGTCACCAACTTCGTGCCCATGATTAAGCGCGAACTGCCGCTGAACCTGCTGCGTAAGTCTGCCTCGCAGATTCTGGATGACTTCACCGTCTCCAAGAACTACATGTACGCCATCAAGATTTACGGCGAGTTCGATTGGGTCCGCACCCGCACCGTGAAGAAGCAGGAAAAGCCCTACCCGAAGATGGTAGCCGCAACCGAGAACGAGGACATCGTCCAGTTTGACAACGTGACCGGTACGATTGTTGGTTTCCGTACGCCCATCTACGAGCAGGGCATTTCGGTACCCGGCTGCCACGCTCACTTCATCGACGACGAGCGCACCCGCGGCGGCCACGTAGTCGATTTCAAGTTGCGCTCCGCGAAGGTCGAGATTTGCCCCGGTACCGGTCTGCAGCTGCACCTGCCGCTGACCCCCGAGTTCTCCTCCGCTAACCTCTCCCCCGAGGACCTGGCTGAGCAGATCTCCAAGGCTGAAAAACACTAAGCTTCTCCCCTCGCCGGGATATAGCAACGGGATAGCAACGAAGGAGCCGTCCTCTACAAACTTGTAGAGGGCGACTCCTTCGTGTTTATACGCGCTTTAAACGGCGCTTACGCCTCGGGGACGAACTCGCCGTGGCCACGCTCGCGCAGGGCGGCACGCACCTTCTCAGCGGCCGCATCCAGCTCTTCGGCGGTCGCATCCTTCTTCGCGTTAGCGGGATCGTAATCAGCCATGCCGTCAGCCGGGAACAGGTGGATGTGGGTGTGCGGAACGTCGAAGCCCGCAATCATCAGAGCCACACGGTCCTTATCAAACGCCTGGTCCAGGGCACCAGAAATCTTATGCGCCACAGCGAACAGGTGCGCTGCCAGCTCCTCGGGAAGGTCGGGCCAACGGTCGACCTCAGCGCGGGGAACGAGCAGCAGGTGACCTTCCGACAGGGGCATGATGTCCAGGAAGGCGACGCAGTGCTCGTCCTTCCAGACGAAGCGGCCGGGAATCTCACCCTCAATAATCTTGGTAAAAATCGTGCTCACAATATTCTCCTTCATGCGCCGTCATCGGCGCGGTTGAAGCTCAACGGTCAGGCTTATGCCTCAACCTCAATGCTCTCACCGGGGTTCAAGTGCTTCAGCTCCGTGCCGTACTTCGCGCCGAAGTTCGTCACCAGACCCTCAATAATGCCGGTGCCATTCTGATTAATCATGCCGTTGTGAATCGGAACCACACGCTGCGCGCCGGTCGCAATCACAAAATCAATGACTTCCTGAACCTTCGACCAGGGGGCGTGAATCGGCACCAGAACGGTATTCGCACGCACGCGGTGAGGAACCACCAGCGAGTCACCCGGGTGGTACACTGCACCGTTAATCAGGTAACCAACGTTAGCGATGGTCTGAATCAGCGGGTGAATCAGGGCGTGCTGACCGCCGTAGGTCTTCACCTCAAAACCGGGGATGCTGAACTCAGAATCAGAGGAAACAACGGTGACCTCGGCAGCGGGTACAGCCTCCTTAATGACCTGGGCAACAGCCTCGGGAGCCCAAATCTTCAACGGGTTCTGCGACTCGGCGCGCTGAGCAATCAGCGGCAGCACCGACGGGCCATCAAAATGATCCGGATGCGCGTGGGTCACGAACAGGTAATCGGCGCCTTCCAGCGCGGTGGCGTGTTCGCCTTCAGCGGCAAAGTTGCCGGGGTCAAGAACGAGGGTGCGCCCCTCATTCTCAAGGCGGATACATGAGTGGGTGTACTTCGTCATTTTCATAGTTTTAGTCTACCGTTAACCCTCATTCGTGCCTGTTGGTGACTTCAATTTTTGAGATAAAGCGCAAATCAACCACCTTTTGAACGCCTCTAGTGTAAAGTCGTAAGACAAGATCGACCACACAATGGGGCGGATCTCCACCCCGAAAGGTTCAGCAATGGACACTCATATTCCCGTACGGAGAATTACGAAGCCCGCCGAAGCCCGAAATACCCGCCAGCGTCGCATCATCAAGGCGACCATGGAAGAGCTCGGCGATTTCATCTCAGCACAGGATCTGCACCTGATCCTCGCGAACCGCAAGGAACAGGTCTCTCTCGCAACCACCTACCGTGTGCTGCAGTCGCTGGCTAACGCCGGTGAGCTGGACTCGGTCAAGGGTATTGAGGGTGAGACTCTGTACCGCCATTGCCGGGTGAAAGATCACCACCACCACCTGCTCTGCCGCCGATGCGGCACCGCCATTGAGCTGGAAGCACCCGCCCTCGAGGACTGGGCACTGGCGATGGGCAAGCAGCACGGCTTCTCGGAGCTGGAGCACGTGGTAGAAGTGACCGGCTACTGCCCGGACTGCACTTTAGCACGTCGCGAGGAAGAAGCGCAGGGCGGCACTGCACGCTAACGTTGCAGGCCAAGCCGCAACCTCTAAGCCCCTCAATCTGAGGAGCTCTCTCTCTCTCTCCCCCCCCCACCGGGGAAAACCTTCTCAACGAAGGATACGGCGCCTTCAAGATCTTCGACGCCGCTACAGCACGACACACAGGGCATCTGAACAAGGCAACGCCACACAGACTAAGCCCACGCCGCACCGGGAGAAACCCCTTTTCACAGCGGCATCCATGCACGACAACGAAAGAGCCCCACCTTATTGGTGGGGCTCTTTCTATAAGTCTTATGCCTTCTCAGCCAGCTGACGGCCCGAGGCGCTATGGCGACGCTTCACGCCACCAATCACACGGCACACCACGTAAATCAGGAAGGAAATGCTGGTCACGTAGGGGCTAATGGGCAGCGAACCGGCAAGAGCCAGCAGAATACCGCCCACAATGGACGCCTCCGCAAACAGCACCGACAGGATCAGGGTGCGCACCGGAGAAGCCGTCACCTGCATCGCCGCAGCCGCCGGAGTAATCAGCAGCGCCAGCACCAGCAGCGAACCGACCACCTGCACCGACAGCGCCACAGCAATACCCAGAATCACCATGAACACCAGGGATAGGAAGCGCATCGGCACGCCCTTAGCGCGCGCAACCTCCGGGTCCAGGGATGCGAAACTCAATGGACGCCACACCATCACCAGCAGGCTGATAATAACCACCGCACCAATAATCATGGTGTGCAGCTGGTCGGCATCCACGGACACGATCTGACCGGTCAGCAGACCGAACTTATTCGCGCTACGGCCCTGGTACAGGGAGAGGAAGAGAATACCCAAGCCCAGGCCGAACGGCATGAGCGCACCAATGACCGAGTTCGAATTGCTCGCCTTAGAGCCCAGAAAGGCAATCAGCAGAGCCGAGGCAATCGAACCGACCATGGAGCCGGTCACCACGTCATAGCCGAGCAACAGGGCAAGGGCGGCACCCGCGAAAGACATTTCAGAAATGCCGTGCACCGCAAAGGCGTGGTCGCGCATCATCACGAAAATACCGACGAAACCACCGATAAGACCCAGAACAGCGCCAGCAAAAATAGAGTTCTGCAGCATCTGCAGCAGCTCACCGTAGCGGTCAAAGACGAAGATACGGGAGAGCAAATCATTCTGCGCGGCGGCAACCGGAGCCAGGGCGGGGAGGGAAGCAAGAATGGTCATCGAGTGGTTCCTCCCGGAAGGTGTAGGGTGCGCTGCGGTTCAGAAAGACCAGACTTCAGGTGGGAGCCGTGAATGTTCTGGTCGGTGCCCTCAAGATGGCAGTGGTCGCTGGCGTGAGTCTCACCCACCACCACGTAACGGCCATTAGACTTGAGCACGCTCACCGGGGTTCCGTACAGGGAGGTGAGAGTCTCGCTGGTCATGACCTCTTCCACCGAGCCGACCGTGAAACGGCCATTCGCCAGGTAGAGAACGCGATCCACATGCTCAATGATGGGGTTGATTTCGTGGGTCACGAACACCACCGCCACGCCGCGTTCACGGTTGAACCGGTGAATCAGCTCAGCCACCGCGTACTGGTGGTTGAGGTCCAGGGAGAGTAGCGCCTCATCAGCCAGCAGAATCTTCGGGTCGTTCGCGAGCGCCTGGGCGATACGCAGGCGCTGCTGCTCGCCGCCGGAGAGCAGCCCCACCGGCACGTTCGCGTATTCGGTCGCGCCGACGGCTTCGAGGAGCTCGTCCACCTTGGCGCGGTATTTGCGGCCGTGCAGGCGGATGCCCCAGCGGTGCCCGTCCACGCCAAGTCCCACCAGGTCGCGGGCGCGCATCGGGGTGGAGGCGGGGATGGACTTCTGCTGCGGTACGTAGCCGACGCCGGCGTTGCCCAGGCGTGCGGGCTTGCCGAGCACAGAGATTTCGCCGGCGTTGAGTCCGGTCAGGCCGAGAACGACTTTGAGGAAGGTGGACTTGCCGGAGCCGTTGGGTCCGAGCACGGCGAAGTATTCGCCTGCGCCGATGTCGAGGGTTAGATCTTTCCAGAGGGTGCGGGCCCCGAAAGCGAGGCTACCCCCGCGAATGGAAATCGCGGGGGCGGCACCGTTATTGTTGTCAGTCACTTAGGAGAGCGCCTTTTCGAGGTTGCTGACGTTGGTCTTCATCCATGCCAGGTAGTTGGTGTTTTCCGGCAGGGTTTCGGTGAAGGATACGTAGTTCACCGAGGCGTCCTTAGCTGCCTGCAGCACCTCGTTGGTCTGGGAGGTGGAGGTCTGCTCGTTGTAGGCAAGCAGCTGGACCTTCTTCTCGGTGACCATGTCCTTGGTTTCCTTCAGGACGAGTGCGGGAACGTCGTTGCCGGCTTCGGCGGCCTCAGCGAATTCGCTGGGGGTTGCGTTCTCTGCGCCGGTGGAGGAAATCAGGTAGTCCGGCACGGGCTCGGTGGACAGGTACTTCTTGCCTTCACCGGGGATTGCCTTAGCTGCTGCCTCCAGTGCGTCCAGTTCCTTGGAGAAGGTGGATGCGTTGGTGCGGAACGCCTCAGCGTGTGCGGAGTCGATGCCTGCGAGCTCTTCAGCGATCTTCTGGGCGACCTTCTTCACGGTTTCGAAGTCGTACCAGAGGTGCTCGTTGAACTCGTGTGCGTGGGCGTGGTCGCCGCCGTCTTCGTGGTGTTCGCCGCCGCGGTGATCCTCGACCAGGTGGGTGTATTCGGCGTCGGTGAGCTTGCCGCTGACCTTGACCGTGTTCACGATCTTCTGGGAGGTGTTGTCCTTGCCGGCGAGGTCTTCGAGGAACAGGTCGTAGCCTGCGCCGTTGATAACGATCAGGGATGCGTCCTTCGCCTTGAGGCGGTCGGCGCTGGTGGCTTCGTAGGAGTGGGGGTCGGTGCTGGTGGAGGCGATGAGCGCGGTGACCTCAATGTAGTCGCCGCCGACCTGCTTGGCGATGTCTGCGTAGACGTCGGTGGAGGCGACGACCTTCACCTTGCCGTTGTTGGAGCCAGCCGAGGAGGACGAACCGGAGGAGGTACTGTTCTCGGTTGCGCAACCTGCCAGCAGCAGGGAGGATGCGGCGAGTGAGCCCATTGCGGTGAGGAAGTGCTTGCGGGTAATCTTCTGGTGCGACATGAGGGCTCTCTTTCGGTTCGTTCTAGTCTGTAGGTTTCTTAACTACATCATGCGAACACCCGTATAAACAACTCTTTATTGGTCTCATTTGAGTGATGTTAGGCTACCCTTTTCTCTGTCAATAGCTTATGGTGCAGGGATGTTTAGCTATGCCTATTCCGCTCCCCTGCCGCCGCTTCATACCGCCGCCTGAGACTACCGCCTGAGCCTGCCCCTTACGTGCGCCCATCAACCATTGTTGACCGTAAAACAGCCCGCCCCGCGCTCTCTTTCACGAGAGTACGGGGCGGGCTGTGTGTTCAAGATTCCCCCGTTGTACTCGAGTGTTTTACTCGAGTATTTTATTCGGGGTATCTCACGATGCGGTTACTGGGCTTCATGCGGTTACTGGGCGTCACGCGACTGCTGTCGGCGTACACGCTCACGCACCGCGTCCTGGGTGGTGTCGTTGATTTCACCGACGAGCTCCTCCAGCACGTCTTCGAGGAAGACCACACCGAGGGTGGTGCCGTGCTCATCCATAACCTGCGCGATATGGGTTCGGCTGCGCTGCATGGAGGCGAGCGCGTCGTCAATATCGGTGGTCGGGGTGAGCGTGTCGAGGGAACGCAGCTTGTACCAGGGGAAGGGCTCCTCGAACCGCTCGGGGGCGATGGCGAGGGCGTCCTTCACGTGCAGGTAGCCCATGTAGGTTCCGTCGCTGTCGGTAATGACGAAGCGGGAGTAGCCGCTGCGTGCCACGGCGCGTTCCAGTTCGGCGGGGGTGCTGCCGAAGGGCAGGGTGACGAGCTTATCGCCGGGCACCATGATTTCGTAGACGTCCTTCTCGGTGAATTCGAGGGCGCTTTCAATCACGCCGGCGTCATCTTCCACGGTGCCTTCCGCGGTTGAGGTTGCCACGATGGTCTGCAACTCGCCCAGGGTGAAGGTGGAGGCGACTTCATCCTTCGCGTCGACCTTCATGAGTGCCAGTAGCTTATTGGACAGGTTGTTCAGCAGAGCGACTACGGGGGCGAAGATCTTGGAGAAGGTCACCAGAGTCGGCACGATCCAGAGAGCCACACCGCGGGCGGCGAGGGTCACGGCGGCATTCTTGGGAACCATCTCGCCGAAGATTACGTGCAGGTAGGTGACCAGAATCAGGGTGATACCGAAGGCGATGACGTCCACGATTGCGTGGGGCAGGCCGACCAGGTGCAGGGGCACCTCCAGCATGTGGTGCAGTGCCGGTTCTGAGACGTTCAGGATCAGCAGGGAGCAGATGGTGATGCCCAGCTGGCAGGTGGCGAGCATGAGCGAGACGTTCTCTAGCGCGTAGATGACGGTCTGCGCTCGCTTATTGCCTTCTTCGGCGAGCGGTTCGATTTGTGCTCGTCGGGTGGACATGATGGCGAATTCACCGGCGACGAAGAAGGCGTTTCCGGCGAGCAGGATGACAAGCAGTGCGATGGCTACCCAGTCGTTCATGCCTTGCCTCCCTTCTCGGTCTGTTCCTGTGCGCTAGGTGCGGGGGTGAATCGGATGCGGTCCACGCGGCGTCCTTCGAGGGTGTCGACGCGCAGGGTGCCGCCGGGTACGGGGACGCTGTCGCCCACTTCGGGGATGCGGCCGAGCCGTTCCATCATGAAGCCGCCGACGGTTTCGTATTCGGGGCTTTCCTCAACCTCGAGCCCGGGGATAAGGGCGTTGATTTCGTCGGGGCGGCGCAGGCCGGAGAACACCCAGTCGCCGTTGCCGTAGCGTAGGGGGCGTTCGGTGCGGCCGCGGTCGTGTTCGTCGGAGACTTCGCCGACGATTTCTTCAACGAGGTCTTCGAGGGTTGCGATGCCGGCGGTTCCACCGTATTCGTCGAGGACCACGGCGAGCTGCAGGGCGCCCTGGCGCAGCTGGGTGAGCAGCGCGTCCAGGTGCAGGGTTTCGGGGACCTGCAGCACGTCTTCTGCGAGGGCGCCAGCTTCGAGGGTTTCGCGTACCTCCGGGGGCACGCCGACTGCCTTCTTCACGTGCACGACGCCCACGATGTTGTCGTGGTCGCCCTTGTAGAGGGGGAATCGGGAGTGGCCGGTGGAGCGTGCCAGTTCGATGACTTCGGTGACGGGTGCGGTGTCTTCGAGCATGGCGACCTGGCCGCGCGGGGTCATCACTTCGGAGGCGGTCAGCTCGGAGAAGCGCAGGGTGCGGTCCACGAAGCGTGCCGCGTCGGAGTCGAGGGTGCCTTCTTCTGCGGAGCGGCGCACCATGGAGGAGAGCTCTTCGGGGGTGCGTGCGGCGGAGAGTTCCTCTTTGGCTTCCATACCGAAGCGTCCGAGGATCCAGTTGGCGGAGCCGTTCATGAGGCGCACGAGCGGGGACATGACGCGGGTGAAGGCCAGCTGTGCGGGGGCAACTCGGCGTGCCACAGTGTAGGGTTCGGCGATGGCGAGGCCCTTGGGCAGTAGTTCACCAACAACCATGGACAGCAGGGTTGCGATGAGCATTGCCAGCAGCAGGGTGAGCACATCGGTCACGCTGCTGGGTAGGCCCAGGGAGCCGATGGCACCGGTGGTGAGCGCCTTAATGGCGGCGTCGAGGGTGTAACCGGTCAGCAGCGTGGTGATGGTGATGCCGATCTGGCAGCTGGACAGCTGAGTGGAGAGGGTTTTGAGGCAACGCAGGACGGCGTCGGCGGCTTTATCGCCGGAGTCTTTTGCCTGCTGCACGGTCGCGGTTTCGAGCGCCACGAGGGAGAACTCTACGGCGACGAAGAAGCCGGTACCCAGGATGAGGAGTAGGCCGATGAACAGGAGTATCAGATCCACGCGGTCACCGCCTCCGCGGGGTGGTTTGCGCTGTGCTGGTTCTGGTGTAGAGATTCAACAGGCAGACTGTCCAGATGCTGAGCACCCGAGGAGGGGTTGTTTTCGGGTGTACTGATGCCATAGGGCGCAGCGTATGCCGGCAGTATTCTGCGTTGGCTAGTAGTCAGAGTCTTACTCAAAGGGTCATCCATACCCCATATTTTAGCGAAGGTTTCGCCTCTTCCAGGTGCCTTAGAGTGCCTGCTCACACGTGCAAGACTGCGCTTGGTGCGCACGCGGCTCATTGCGAATCAGCAAGAGTGAAAAATTGCATTGCGGATATGGCGCGATGAGCTGGAAAGTTCACCGTGCTTCTCTTTACACTTATACATAGGAGCATGAGTGTGCCGCCAGGTAAGCGGCTGAACCCCGACGTTCACGGCACGCTAGGCAGGTTGGTACGGTGCACACCTCGCACACAACAGCCATCCAAGGCGATGCGCACATGCTCAGCGTGATGATTCGCCCCTCGAAGACGCGGGTCGTCTATGCCGGGTGAGTCCCGGACGCGACGGATAAATTCACACTAATTGGAAGAGGCGTTTAACGTGCCAAATCTGCCAGAACATCTGGTGCCTGAGGAATTTGCCGGTAACGAATGGTTCGTTGAAGAACAGTACGAGCGTTACCAGAAGGACAAGAACCTCGTGGACCCTTCATGGTGGCCCATTTTTGAGACTATCGATAAGGCGCTGGGAGGCGCCGGTACCGCTAGTGCAGCTCCGGCTGCGGCACCCGCCGCACCTGCCGCTGCCCCCGCGGCTCCCGCCGCACCTGCCGCTGCCCCCGCGGCACCGAAGCCTGCGGCTGCGCCTGCTGCCCCCACCCCTCCCGCTGCTACCAAGAAGGCTGAAACTGTGGAACCTGCTGAAGACAAGATTGTCCCCCTCCGCGGCCCTGCTAAGGCAGTCGTCACGACCATGGAAGAGTCGCTGACTGTCCCCACCGCAACCACCGTTCGTGCGGTCCCCGCAAAGCTGCTCATTGAGAACCGCACTGCCATCAACAACTACCTGGCAAGCACCCGTGGCGGCAAGGTCTCCTTCACCCACATCATCGGTTACGCAGTAATTCGCGCAGTGGCTGCTATGCCTTCGATGAACGTCACCTACGGTGTGGATGAGAAGGGCAAGCCCGTTGCAATCCACAACGCGCACGTGAACTTTGGTCTGGCTATTGACCTGCCCCGCCCCGATGGTTCCCGTAACCTGGTCGTTCCGAACCTCAAGGGCGCTGAGAAGCTGAGCTTCCGCGAGTTCTGGGATGCGTACAACGACATCGTTAAGCGTGGCCGTAACGGCGCGCTGACCATTGAGGACTTCCGAGGCACCACTGTTTCGCTGACCAACCCCGGTGGTATCGGTACCGTCCACTCGGTGCCCCGCCTCTCCAAGGGCCAGGCAGCTATCATTGGTGTGGGTGCTCTGGAGTACCCGGCTGAGTTCCGCGGCCTGTCCGAGAACCTCATCACCCAGCAGGGCCTGTCCAAGATCATCACCCTGACCAGCACCTACGACCACCGCGTCATTCAGGGTGCAGGTTCCGGTGAGTTCCTGAAGCTGGTTGAGCACTACCTGCTCGGCGGCGACGACTTCTACGACGCTATCTTCCGCGACCTGAAGGTTCCTTTCGAGCCGGTTCGTTGGGCACGCGACAACCACGTTGATGACGCTCACGAGATTTCCAAGGTTGCACGTATCCAGCAGCTGATTCACGCGTACCGCGTGCACGGCCACCTGACCGCAGCAACCAACCCCGTTGGTTACAAGATGCGTTCGCACCCGGACCTGAAGCTGGAGAACTACGGCCTGACCCTGTGGGATCTGGACCGTGTCTACCCGACCGGTGGCTTCGGCGGTGCCGAGCGTCTGCCGCTGCGCACCATCCTGGAGCGTCTGCACGAGGCATACTCCGGTTCTCTGTCCGTTGAGTACATGTACTCTGAGGACCCCGAGGTTCGCGCATGGTTCCAGGAGCGTCTGGAGCGCGGCGTTGCTAAGCCCACCCGCGAGGAGCAGCTGCGTGTTCTCTCCAAGCTGGTTGAGGCTGAGGCATTCGAGAACTTCCTGCAGACCAAGTACCTGGGCCAGAAGCGCTTCTCCCTGGAGGGCGGCGAGTCCCTGATTCCGCTGCTGGACACTGTTCTGGACAAGGCCGCTAACAACGACCTGAAGGGCGTTGCCATTGGTATGGCACACCGCGGTCGCCTGAACGTGCTGACCAACATTGCCGGTAAGTCCTACGCTCAGATTTTCCGTGAGTTCTCCGGCACCGCAGCACCTTACGAGGGTGGCTCCGGTGACGTGAAGTACCACCTCGGTACCGAGGGTGTCTTCACCTCCGATTCCGGTAAGCAGACCCAGGTTTACGTGGCTGCTAACCCCTCGCACCTTGAGGCTGCAAACACCGTGCTCGAGGGTATCGTCCGCGCTAAGCAGGACGTCTACCGCGAGCAGGGCATTGAGGGCTACCCGGTTCTGCCGATCCTGATTCACGGTGACGCAGCGTTCGCTGGCCAGGGCATCGTCATGGAGACCCTGCAGATGGCTGGTCTGAAGGCGTACACCACCGGCGGCACCGTGCACATTGTGGTGAACAACCAGATTGGCTTCACCACCCTGCCGAACGACGGCCGCACCGCAACCCACGCCTCCGACGTTGCGCGTATGACTAAGGCTCCGGTCTTCCACGTCAACGCTGATGACCCGGACGCTGTGGTTCGCGCCGCACGCCTGGCATTCGAGTACCGTGAGCGCTTCGGCCGCGACGTTGTCATTGACCTGATTTGCTACCGCCGCCGCGGTCACAACGAGGCTGACGATCCGTCGATGACCCAGCCGAAGATGTACCAGGATATTGACGCCCTGCCCTCGACCCGCACCCTGTACGCACAGGACCTGGTCGGTCGTGGCGATGTCTCTCAGGAAGAGGCAGACGAAGTTCTGGACTCCTACCACTCGAAGCTGGACGCTATCTTCGTCGAGACTCAGTCTTCGGCACCGGCTCCTGCTGGCGCGCACGTTTCCGGTCTGGAACTGCCCGCATCCCAGCAGAACACCGAGGTCGTTCACTCCGGTAAGACTGCAATCTCCCGCGAGACTCTGCAGCACATCGCTGATGCGTTCGGTAAGGAGCCTGAGGGCTTCACCGTCCACAAGAAGCTGAAGAAGCTCATGGAACAGCGCGTTGAGATGGGCCGCACCGGCAACGTGAACTGGGGTATGGGCGAACTGCTCGCCTTCGGTTCGCTGCTGATGGAGGGCACCGACATTCGTATGAGCGGTCAGGATGTTCAGCGCGGCACCTTCGTTCAGCGTCACGCTGTTCTGCACGACCACATCACTGATGAAGAGTGGTCGCCGCTGGAGCACCTCTCTGAGAACCAGGGCAAGTTCCGTATCTACAACTCCTTCCTTTCTGAGTACGGCGTTCTCGGCTTCGAGTACGGCTACTCGGTGGAGCGCCCCGACTCGCTCGTGGTGTGGGAGGCTCAGTTCGGTGACTTCGCGAACGGTGCTCAAACCATCATTGACGAGTTCGTGTCCTCCGCCGAGCAGAAGTGGGGCCAGCGCTCCTCGCTGGTTATGCTGCTTCCTCACGGCTACGAGGGTCAGGGTCCTGACCACTCCTCGGCTCGTGTTGAGCGTTACCTGCAGCTGTGCGCTGAGAACAACATGACTGTTGCATGCCCCTCGACCCCGGCTTCGCACTTCCACCTGCTGCGCCGCCACGCTCAGCACCGTCCGTACAAGCCGCTCGTGGTGATCACCCCCAAGCAGCTGCTGCGTCTGAAGGCTGCTTCGTCCTCCGTCGAGGACTTCACCGAGGGTTCGTTCCAGCCGGTGATTGGCGATCGTTCGGGCATCAACCCGGCTCAGGTTGAGCGTCTGGTCTTCGTGTCCGGCCGTCTCTACTACGATCTGGAAGCAGAGCGCGAGCGCCGCGGCGACACCAAGACCGCCATTGTCTCGGTGGAGCAGCTGTACCCGCTGCCCGAGCGCGAGATCAAGGAGCAGCTGGCTCTGTACTCGAACGCTACCGACGTTGTGTGGGCTCAGGATGAGCCTGCTAACCAGGGTCAGTGGCCGTTCATGGCTTTGAACCTGCAGCCGCTGATCGACCGCCGTATGCGTCTTGCGTCCCGCCCCGCAGCTGCTTCCCCGGCTGCTGGTACCGGTAAGTTGCACGCCGCTGAGGCTGAGGCTCTGCTCAAGCAGGTCTTCGAGGGCTAAGGTCTTCCACGGCTAAACTGCTAAGGTTTTAGCTCTTCAAAACCCGTCTTCCCGTCAGATGTTTCTGGTGGGAAGACGGGTTTTTTAGTCTCGGATGCTTACCGAAGAGGGTATTAAGTTCGAAAAGAGGCTCAAGAGCGCTTATCCTAGATATGAAGACTATTACTCACGTGCCTTGCCGCCTCTCACGGCGGGCGCATCCTGCTGAAGAAAGAATTCCGTGGAGCAACGCAATATTCGAATTGTGGCAGTCGGCGATGACCTGCTCGCCGGTGTTGGCGACCCCCGTACCCTGGGCTGGTTTGGTCGCGTTATGGCGCGCACCCCGCAGACCACTGCATCCATTGCGGCATATAACCTTGCCGCCCCCAATGAAGGTAGCGAGCAGCTGAATGCACGCTGGTTCGAGGAGGCGCGCCGCCGCTTCGTTCCCGGTGCTGATAACCGCCTCATTATTGCTCCGTCGACCTTTGACATTGATTTGGGTCTGACTAGCGCTCGTTCGCGTTTGAACCTGGCGAACATTGTGGACATGGCGTCGCAGAACAACATTAAGGTTCTGGTTGTTGGCCCGCCGCCGACTCTGGACGCTGAGCGTAACCGCCGTATCGCTGACCTGTCGGCGGCGTATGCGGATGTGGTGACCCGCCGTAACCACGTGTACGTGGATACGTTCAACCCGCTGCTTCACCACGAGCAGTGGCGCAACGATCTTGCTGCGAATGATGGTCGTCCGGGTCAGTCCGGTTACGGTCTGATGGCGTGGCTGGTTCTGCACCGCGGCTGGTACAACTGGCTGAACATTCCTGAGCACGGCTAAGAGCCCGTTCCCCGGGCGGGACTGTGAGTTGAGGCGAAGAAAGTTCGTGTTTTTTAGCTCATATCCCGGTTCCAAGATGCAATCATGCCGTTTCTATGAAAAAATAGACGGCGTTGCCCTTATAGCGTGGGCCACCGGTTTCGGTGACCGCCTCTGCTAGGGCAGGTAATAGGGAGCGCGCACCGCGAAGGTGGGGCGTGCATCCATGAACACTATAAGGAGGCTCTGATGAGCAAGCGCGGTCGTAAGCGCAAGGACCGTCGTAAGGGCGGCGCAAACCACGGTAAGCGCCCCAACGCATAAGGTATCTTGCATACACTTTAAAACCCCGGCGTTTCGGATATTATTCGGACCCGGGGTTTTGCTTTACCCGCAGGTGTTTGTGCACGTTCTGCGGAATAAAGAGAAGAATTCTACGTTATGGATGTGAACGCCTGGCGCGTTCTTGTAGAGGAGAAACATGGCTGAAACCAACACCGCGGCGGATACCCGCGAGCTGCGCGAACGCTTTACCGCGGACGCTATGCAGTATGTGGATCAGCTCTACGCTGCAGCCCTGCGGATGAGCCGCAACTCTGCCGATGCTGAAGACTTGGTTCAGGAAACCTATATGAAGGCTTTTGCTTCGTACCACCAGTTCACTGAGGGTACGAACCTGAAGGCGTGGCTGTACCGCATCCTGACGAATACGTACATCAATCTGTACCGTAAGCGTCAGCGTGAGCCGCAGCAGTCTCAGGGTGAGACGGTGGAGGATTGGCAGCTGGCTCAGGCCGGTGAGCATGATGCGGTGGGTCTGCGTTCTGCCGAGGCGGAGGCGCTGAGCGCCCTGCCGAATACGGAGGTTCGTGAGGCTCTGAATGAGCTGTCTGAGGATTTCCGCATGGTCGTGTACTACTCCGATGTGGAGGGGTTCGCGTACAAGGATATTGCGGAGATTCTGGATATCCCCATGGGCACGGTGATGTCTCGCCTACATCGTGGCCGCCGGATTCTGCGTGAGAAACTGCTCGATTATGCGCGTGAGAACGGTCTACGTCCTTCGACTATCGCAAAGGTAGAAGCGAAGGCTGAGGCGAAAGCTGCCGCGAAGGCGAGCGCTAAGGGGCAGCCGGCTAAGGCTACCAAGGGCACTAAGGCGGCCAAGGGCGTAAAGTCCCCGCCGGCGAGCTCTGGCTCCGAGGCGCCTGCGGATTCTTAGTTCCGCTCTTCTCCACGTGAGCTAGCCCCCTTGAGGTTGAGGCTAGACTCCCCTAACGCTTTATACCTTCCGTGTGAAAGGAACCCCGATGTCAAGCACAGACAAGAATTCTTCCGTCCCCGAGGCCCCTGTAGCCGCCGAAGCCCCCGCTGTCTCTGAAGCCCCCGCGGCTTCCGAGCCGCTGGAGGATTGCAGCGGCCAGCCCTGCTCGTCGACCATCAAGCACCTCTACGAATTCCTCGATAGGGAGCTGAGCCCCGAGCAGCTGCGCACGATTCAGGCGCATCTGAATGCCTGCCCCGAGTGCACGGATGTGAAGGACTTTGAGCTGATGGTGCGTGAGAAGATGCGTTCTTCATGCGCTCAGCAGGCGCCCGAGCAGTTGAAGGCTCGCCTGTTGCAGGATGTGCAGAAGTTCTGCGCCGAGGCGAACCTCTAAACTACCCCCAAGCTGTTGTCCCACTGCGGGACAGAAATCGAACGATGCGTGAAGGCGGTGCACCAATGACTGTGCGCCGCCTTCACGCGTATTGGTTGGTTCGCGCTGTCTGTCTCAGCGCGGCAGCCCTCAGCGGCTCGCAAACCCTCAACCGGTAGAATAGGGGTAGACGTCAACCGGCGCAGCCTCTCTGAATCTGCGCCCTCCCCATGATTTGAACCAGAAGAGGATGTATGAGCGACGCAGCAGTGCAGCTTTCCCCCGGCGATTGGCCCGCTCCCCTGGCACCCGCCTCCAGCGAAGCCGCTGGCAAGAACGCGCTGGTGCATATTCCGGGTTCTAAGTCGCTCACGAACCGTTATCTGCTGCTTGCTGCTCTGGCTAATTCCCCCTCGTATTTGCGTGCGCCCCTACATTCGCGCGATTCGGCGCTAATGATTGAGGCACTGCGTCAGCTGGGTGCGGGTATTGAGCTGGTACCGACCGATTCGCCATTCGGCCCGGATATTAGGGTCACTCCCCTGAGCTTTGTGGAAGCGCATTCCGCACAGGCGCAGTCCGATTCCGCTCAGTCGCGCACCGTGTCAATTGAGTGCGGTCTTGCCGGTACCGTGATGCGTTTTGTGCCCGCCCTGGCGGCGCTGCTGCCCGGTGAGTTCGCTTTTGACGGTGACCCGCACGCCCGTCAGCGTCCGATGGGTCCGGTTCTGGAGGGTCTGCGTCAGCTGGGTGTGCAGGTGGAGTGTGAGCAGGGCGAGAACGCTCTGCCCTTCGTGCTGCGCTCACCCGGTCTGGCGAGCGCGGAGGGTATCTCTGAGGCGCCCGTGGTTCGTATTGATGCTTCGACGTCGTCCCAGTTCGTTTCAGCTCTGCTGCTGATGGCGCCCCGCCTGCCGCAGGGCATGGTGCTGGTGCACGAGGGCTCTTCGGTGCCATCTATCCCGCACATTCAGATGACCGTGGAGGCGCTACGCCAGATGGGTATTCGGGTGCAGGAGCACTACCCGAGCCACAACAACAAAGCAGAAGGTGGCGAGTACCGTTGGACGGTTCACCCCGGTTCCTTCCCCGGCTTTGAGATGACCATTGAGCCGGATCTGTCGAATGCTGGCCCGTTCCTTGCCGCTGCCGTGGTCACCGGCGAGTCGGTGACTATTCCTCACTGGCCGGCACCCGCGGCTGACTCGTCGGCGGGTACGACCCAGGTGGGCGATATGTGGCGTGAGCTTCTGCCCGCGCTGGGTGCCCGGGTGAACTACGCTGAGGGACAATTGACCGTGACCGGTCCGGCGCAGCTTCCCGAGGGCGATTTTTCCTTTGACCTGTCTGCCGGTGGCGAGTTGGCGCCGACCATGGCGGCTGCCTGCGCTTTCGTGAAGGGCCGCGTTGAGCTGACCGGTATTGCGCATCTGCGCGGTCATGAGACGGACCGCCTCGCCGCGCTCGCCGCTGAGATTAACCGTCTGGGAGGTGCCGCCCACGACACCGCCGATTCGCTGGTGATTGAGGCGCCCATCCCCGCTGAGGCTCAGCCGGTTCTGGCGCGCACCTACGACGATCACCGTATGGCAACCTTCGCGGCGATTATTGGTCTGCGCCGTCCCAATGTGGTGGTGCAGAACGTTGCCACCGTGGCTAAGACCATGCCCGAATTTACCGCAATGTGGGAGGAGATGCTGGCGCAATGGCAGACCGGCGCTTCCACCGTTACCGCCGACCAGGAGGTCTTCTAAATGGGTTCTTCCCGCATGAACGTGCGCGATTTTTCCGAATGGGATGAGTCGGATGTGCGCGTGCGCCCGAACAAGAAGGGCTCCCGCCCCCGCACGAAGGACCGTCCGACCTTCAAAGAAGCGATTCGTGGCAGGGTCATTACGGTGGACCGCGGCCGCTGGTCGGTCGTCGTTGATGAGGGTACCGAGAAGGAGCGTACCCTCATTGCTGCGCGCGCTAAGGAGCTGCGCCGCACCGCGATTGTGACCGGTGACTTTGTGGATTTGGTGGGTGACACCTCCGGCGCGAAGGATACTCTGGCGCGCATTGTGCGTCTGGGTGAGCGCACCTCGATTCTGCGCCGTAGCGCGGACGACACCGACCCGTCGGAGCGCGTGGTCGTGGCGAATGCTCAGCAGCTGGTGATTGTGGTTGCCGCGGCGAACCCGGAGCCGCGTACCGGCTTCATTGATCGTGCCGTGGTGGCGGCGTTTGATGCCGGTATTGAGCCGATTCTGTGCATTACGAAGACCGATGTGCGGTACCCGCAGAACCTGCTGGATTACTATGCGGCGAGCGGTTTGAAGATTGTGCTGTCCTCCTCTTCGGATGGTTTGGCGCCGAGTCAGGAGGGTGCTGCCGGTTTGGAGTCGGCACCGGTTCAAGAGCTTCTGCAGGAGCTGCTGGGTCAGGTGTCGGTGCTTCTGGGCCACTCGGGTGTGGGTAAGTCGACCCTGGTGAATGCGCTGACCGGCTCCGAGCGTGCGACCGGTCATGTGAACGCGGTGACGGGCCGTGGCCGCCACACTTCCTCGTCGGCGTTGGCGTTGCGTCCGGTGAATGCGAATGGTGAGACGATGGAGCCGGGCACCTGGATTATTGATACTCCGGGTATTCGTTCTTTCGGTCTGGCACATGTGCCGCCGGAGACCGTCGTGGAGGCGTTCGTGGATCTGGCACCCGGTGCGGCGGATTGCCCGAAGGCGTGTACGCACGCGGCGCAGACTCCCGAGTGCGGTCTGGAGGCGTACGTTGCTGCCGGTCATGCCGGCGAGAGCGGTCCCGCCCGCCTGGAGTCCTTGCGTAAGCTGCTGCTGTTGACTCCTGAAGAGGGCGATTCAGAGAAGGAGCTGGGCGCTCTCGTCTAGGTTCTCTCCCCTGCACTACACACAGCACTACACACATTTTTGCTGACTACATCACCGAATATTGAAGAAGAGCATTACTATGAGCCGTCCCCAGCAGTACACCGACGATTTGCGTCTTGCGCATATTCTTGCCGATAGCGTCGATCGTGTGAGCGCCATGCGTTTTCGTGACCGCCCGGTCTTCTCCCCCGCTTCCGAGGTGGTAGAGCCCGCCGAGGCGGCACCCGCTGCGGCACCGTTGGCGCCGTGGCAGCAGGCGGCTCAGCAGCCCGCGGAGCCGCAGGTGCAGGAGCCTGCCGATTACGCTTCGGGTGTGGCTCAGGAGGTTGAGGAGCTTCTGCGCGCGCAGCTGTCGCGTGTGCGTACTCGTGATGGTATTGCCGGTGTGCATGCTGGCTATAACGGTCAGGCGACGCGCCAGTGGGTGATTGCGCCGATTGCTGAGCTGGATAATTTTCGCCGCGGCGTGCCGGTGTGGGCGACTCTGATTGCTCTGCTGGATCAGGGTGAGCCGGTGGTGGGTGTGGTGTCTGCGCCCGCGCTGGGTCGCCGCTGGTGGGCGGCTCGCGGTTCGGGCGCGTACACGGGTAAGTCCTTGGCGCAGGCTACTCGTCTTGAGGTGTCTTCGCTGACTCAGCTGGATCAGCTGTCTGCCGCGTACACCGACCTCGTATCCTGGAAGGCAGCCTCTGAAGGCGCTGTAGACCGCTCTGGCGAGCTTGTACAGCTTCTGTGCTCAGTGGGTCGTTCCCGTGCGTACGGTTCGTTCTGGGCGGCGTGTATGCTCGCTGAGGGTGCTGTGGACACCGTCGTGGACGCATCCCTGTCGTTCTACGAGGTGGCGGCGCTACTGCCGCTGATCCGCGAGGCTGGTGGCGTCGCTTCCACCCTGGAGGGCGATTTGCCCGAGCACGCGGGGGTTTCAGTCTCCGGTGTGCACCCGGTGTCCCTGGTGGCAAGTAATACGGCGGCGGTCCAGCAGCAGGTGCTGGAGGCGCTCGCACCCCGATCCTAGTCTGCCCCCCTCCCCGGTGACGGTGACAATATAGCGAGGCGGCGGCTTTCCGGTAAGTGGAAAGCCGCCGCCTCGCTATGTATCGCTATGAGAGCAAATAAGCCTGTTTAGGACAGCATCGTGAGGGTGCCGAGCAGACCCAGCAGGCTCAGACCCGAGATGATGTACGCCAGAATGTTGAAGGTCGTCATCTTCGAGGTGTACTTGGTGGTGTGACCGGCGTTCACCTTCGCCGAGTAGATGGCAAGCCAAATTGAGACACCCACCGGGATCAGGCCCACGAGCAGCAGAGCAATCACCATGATGTTGGGGCTCAGGCTCAGGCCAGAGCTATAAGCAGAGGAGCTGTAACCGCGGGAGTTGAGCGTTGCTTCAGAGTGGAGTGCCGCGACCTGAATCCACGCGTAGAGGGTCAGCGCCAGGGCACCCAGGGAGGCACCGAACGCGCCGATGGAGTAGAAGTAGCCGGGGCCGCGGAAGTCGCCGGTGGTCTCGCCGTAGGGGCGGCGGTGCTCAGCCGGCACCCGGTAGATGTCCGGGATGCGCTGGTAGCTGTCGTCGCGGTCGCGCACGTTAGCGGGTGCCACGCCCAGGGCGGGGCCAGCGGGTGCTGCGCCGAGGGGAGCGCCGGGTGCTACGCCTGCAGGTACCGGCTGCGGGGAGTTTGCGTTGTTCTGCTCCGGGAAGGAGGGGGCGGGAATCTGGTTTTCCATGGTGTGTCCTTGAGTGGTCGTCATAGCGGCTGTGTAGCTACCGCGTCGTAGCGGTGGCGTCCCTATGACCGGCTAATCTGTGGCTCTGTGGTTGCTCTCGAATGTTGCCGGTGAGATTGAATGAACAATCAACGCCGAACAACGATATTTACCCTTCGATACTACGCCATAGGGTGCGTTTTCGCCTTCTCTGATAACGTTCTCATTACAATGCGGTCACCTGAGCACCCTCGGGCACGCCGGTACGCCCCAGAGCAGACCGACAATTGGGCATAAAAATACCCGGCAGGTGACGCCGTGGGGCGTCCTGCCGGGTGGTAGAAACCTACCGCGGTTCTTCCTCTTAGAAACTTCTAAGCGATGTTTTACACACTAGGTCCTTTAGGGGGTCCCTTAGGGAACTTTGAATCACTCTCAAGCGTCCTTCTGGCTGCAAAAGTGACCAAAAGACCTCCTAAAATTGCACTTAGAATTGATACTGGATTAAAGAACTCCCCGTCTCTGGCAAATGAGATAATCACCCAGAACACCGGAACAATAGTGAGAAAAAATCCTAGTGTAAATATATTCTTCGTACGCATTGGACCTCTCCCAGGTTAAAGAGTGAGAGTGCAGGACACTGCTGCAACAGCTAGCGCAGCGGCAATTACTGCCGGACCTCCAAGGGCTTTTCCAAAACCACCAACGAATGCTGGCCCTAAAACTCTTGCAATCGTGGAAGCAGCTACCCCCCAATTCCAAACAGAAATTGCGGTTGTGAATGCATTCCCACGTCATATAGTGACATATCTTATGTCACTACTTAGCAGTCTATCGGAGAGTCTCGTCAGATGCACCACGTAAATTGACCTTACATGAAAAATATGCATCTTCTTTCATACACGCTCTCAGTGGCGGGTCCACTGCCGCATCTAATCGCGCGATCGAGGCCCATGATGGTGGCCACCACGCCGGTACGCCCCAGAGCAGACCGACAATGCAGACCGACAATTGGGCATAAAAATACCCGGCAGGTGACGCCGTGAGGCGTCCTGCCGGGTGGTAGAAACCTACCGCGGTTCTTCCTCTGGATTGGAACCGATAATCACCGCCGCACCCCATACGGGATAGCGGACGGCTGGGAGATCGTGGAGATGCGGGGAATCGAACCCCGGTCCGATGTGGCGTCGATGGGGCTTCTCCGTGCGCAGTTTATGCGAACGCTACTTTTCGGCTCCGGTACTTGCATAAACACATATACCGACGAACCTAGTTACGTAAAAGTCCCGCCAGCCCCCGCAACAAGGGCTAGCAGCAGTGGCCTTTTAAGTCGATGCCGGTAACTGAGCCAAAGGCATGCTCAGGCCGACAGACGGCAACTCGCGCTTAGGCAGCGAGTGCGAAGTCAGTGCGCTTAGATTCTGCACTTAATTTTTTGCAGAGGGCGTTAACGAGATAACCCTGCATCCTCGGCACGCTTCACCCATCTCAACTCACATCGTCGAAACCGATCATCCCCCTATGCTTTTATCAAAAAGCCCACCGTCTTCTGAAAGTTTTCCTCAACATACCTTGATGCCGCGGTGCCATTCAAACACGGTAGAGATTCAGTATATCGGAGGTGTTTAACGGTGTGCAAGTCCCCCACCCACGCAGGTACACCCCTCCGCTAGAGGCGAATACAGCAAACAGACCAGCGCAGCAGCAACACCGTAGCCTGACACAGCGCATAAAAAACAGGGTGAGGCGCCCCAGATCATCTGGGAGCCTCACCCCGTTCGCGTACCGCACTAGGCGGTCAAAATTAGGCAGTCAAAATTAGGCGACTAAACCTTAGTGGCGCGCAGAAACAGTCATGCGGTTGTTCGGGTTGTCACCCACCTGGCAGACCACGTTACCGTGACCATCATCGGTACCAACCTCAAGGCACTTCTGAGTGGTCTGGAAGAAAGAAACGTATACGAAAAGCATGGAAATCGAAATCAGGATAGACACCGCACCGGTGATAATACCGGTCAGCGCGAATGCCTTACCCGCGCCAACTTCCTTAGTCTTCTTCAGGGACAGCACGCCCAGAATAATCGCGGCAATACCCAGCAGGGCACCAAACACGAGGAAACCGGTCAGCACAGCAGCGATACCGAGAATCATCGCCGCCAGCGCCATGCCGGGAGCCTTCTTCGTCACGGGAGCCGCATACGGGTAACCCGCAGGCTGACCGTAACCGTAAGCATCCTGCTGAGGCTGCTGCTGGTAAGAGTTCTGCTGGTAGTTGTAGTCAGCGGGCTGCGCCTGGTAGGAGGCGTCCTGACCGTAACCGTACTGGTTCTGCTGAGCAGGCTGAGCCTGGTAGGAAGCATCCTGACCATAGCCGTACTGCTGCTGCGCGGGCTGCGCCTGACCGTAGGTGTTCTGCGCTGTAGCACCCTGAGTAGCAGCACCCTGAGCGGCGTTCTGGCCGTAAGCATTCTGCGAAGAGGGCTGCGCACCGAACTGACCGTACTGGTTCTGCTGGGGCGCGTTCTGCGCAGCAGTGTTCTGCTGAGTCTGGCCGTAGGTGTTCTGAGCGGATGCGCTCTGACCGTAATCCTGGCCGTAAGTATTCTGCGCTGCAGGAGCCTGGCCGTAATCCTGACCGTACGAGCTCTGGGCGGAAGAATTAGGCTGCTGAGCAGCGTAGGGGTTCTGTGCGTTCCCCTGGTTGTTTCCGTAGTTATTCTCAGACATCCGTCGTTCTTTCCTTCACAGTTGCAGCGAACAATTTATACTCGCCCAACGCACCGTTGCGCGCTGAGTTCGGTTCCATTATATAAATAAGCCATCATCTGAGGCATCTGTGAAGTCCAAGATTTCAGAATCAGCACTTTAAGCCCGCCAATTGAACAGATTCAGCGCAGAAAAAGAGCAAGGGACCGAATAGTTCAACACTATTCGGTCCCTCAACGCTTCAAAGACTCAACGCGACTTAGCGGCGGACAGATTCATATTCCTTAGGGCTCATCGTCATAGTCTCGCCGTGAATGGTGCACACGTAGTTACCGCTCGAATCCTGCACCGCATTCTCAGCGCACTCGCTGAGCAGACCAATGCCAATCAGGCCCAGAATCAGCACAACAACAGCAACAATCATGCCCAGCGCACCGGTGACAATACCGCCAATCGCCATGCCCTTACCGGAAGCGGTGCCGTTCTTCACCTTCACCAGGGCAACAATACCCAGAATCACGCCGACCAGGCCCAGCACGCCACCGAAAATCAGCCAGCCAGACAGCAGACCAATAATACCCAGAATCAGCGAAGCAATCGCCAGAGCCGAGCTCGGGGTCGGCTGGTAGCCGGGGTAGCCGCCCTGCATGTTGTATGCCGGTGCCTGCTGCGGTGCGGGGATGAACTCGCCCGGGTTCTGCTGGTAGTTCGGGTTCTCAGACATGTGTCTCCTCAAAAACGTATGGTGCTCGCGGTACACCGCGAATTTTCAACCATTATACGCGAGGAACCGCGCCCCGCCCCTAGTTGCAGTCATCGGCTAGATAGGTCCCCGCCGCTACCTCAGCCCTAGCCGAGGTTACGGTAACGCATCGCGCGGCGCGCCTCCAGGTCATCCTGACGCTCACGCAACGCCTGACGCTTATCGTACTCACGCTTACCGGTCGCCAAAGCAATCTCAACCTTCGCACGACCATTCGAGAAGTACAGCTTCAAAGGAACCACCGTGTAACCGGTCTCCTTCAGCTTCTGCGCCAACTTATTAATCTCAGAACGATGCAGCAGCAGCTTACGGCGACGACGAGCCGCATGGTTCGTCCACGTACCGTAACCATACTCCGCAATATGAATACCCTCGAGCCACAACTCGTTATCGGTCACCTGGCAGAAACCATCCACAATGGACGCCCCACCATCACGCAGAGACTTCACCTCAGTACCCAGCAGAACAATACCCGCCTCATAGGTATCCACAATGTTGTAGTTGTGGCGAGCCTTCTTATTCTGGGCAATAATCGCGTTATTCGGGTCCTTCTTCGCGTCTTTCTTCTTTTTCTGAGCCATCACTCAATCCTTATACGTCTTAGCTCTCTTCAGCCGCGCGCCCCGAAGCACGCCAGCGAATACCAGCATCAATAAAGGCGTTCAAACCGCCATCCAAAACATTAGAGGTATTACCCTCCTCATAGCCGGTACGCAGATCCTTCACCATCTGGTACGGATGCAGAACATAGGAGCGCATCTGATCGCCCCAGCTTGCCTTAATGTCACCGGCAAGCTCCTTCTTCTTCGCATCCTCCTGCTCCTTACGCAGCAGCAACAGGCGAGACTGCAGCACGCGCAAAGCCGCCGCACGGTTCTGCAACTGCGACTTCTCATTCTGCATCGACACCACAATACCGGTCGGCAAGTGAGTCATACGCACCGCCGAATCCGTCGTATTCACCGACTGACCACCCGGGCCCGACGAGCGGAACACATCCACCTTAATCTCAGACTCGGGAATCTCAATAGCGTCCGTCTGCTCAATCAGAGGAATCACCTCAACCGCCGCGAACGACGTCTGGCGGCGGCCCTGATTATCGAACGGCGAAATACGCACCAGGCGGTGAGTACCCGCCTCCACCGACAGGCGACCAAAAGCGTACGGCGCATTCACCTCAAAGGTCACCGACTTCAGGCCGGCCTCCTCAGCGTAGGAGGTGTCCAGAACCTTCGTCGGGTAGCCGTTCTTCTCCGCCCAACGCAGGTACATGCGCAGCAGCATCTCCGCGAAATCAGCAGCATCCACACCACCGGCGCCCGCACGGATCGTCACCACAGCCTCACGCTGATCGTACTCACCCGACAGTAGCACCAGCACCTCAAGCTCTTCCAGCTTGGCGCGGATCTCACCGCACTCGCGTTCAGCATCAGCGAGCAGCTCGGCGGCAGTCTCCTCATCCTCCGCTTCGGCAAGCTCCACCATCACCTCAACATCATCAATGCGAGAAGACAGCGAACGCAGACGATTCAGCTCCGACTGCTTATACGACAGTGCGCTCGTCACCTTCTGCGCGTTCTCCACGTCATCCCACAAATCGGGTGCGGCAGCCTGCGCAGACAGGTCCTCAATGGCGCGCTCAATCCCCTCAATATCGCTCACAGCAGCAATAGAGTCGAAGATCGCGCGAAGCTCTTTAATCTCAGCAGAAAAGTCGAAGGATGCCATAGCTTTTAACACTATCGCGAAACGGCCAGAAAGTCCCGCCGTTACAGCCGGCAACAGCCCACAGCGCAGAAGGATAAGGCAGTCAGAGGGCAGAACCCGCGCAACGAAGACATAAAAGAAGGCATAAAACGAGGGCGCAACCGCTAGCCGTTACACTACCTTGCGGATGCACCCTCGCAGTCTATGGGGCTCACAACGCCTCTAATCGGTGGACGGGCCCTGACTCGTCTTCAAACGCGACGAACCATGAGCGGTCACCTCAATACCATCAGGCACCAGAATCGACACCAGCGGCGGACGAATACGAGCCGACAGGTACACGTGCACACTGTGATCAGAATCTACGGACACATTCTCCAGACGCAACGCATGAAAATCCTGCCCCGGCTGAACCTCAGCCAGGTACGCGCTCGCATACTCCCACGCCGCCGAACCGTTCGTCTCCTCCGGAGTGCGGATCGTGCGGGTAATCGAGTTCGCCTGAGCGTCCGCCACATCTTGCAGATGCTGAGTCTGCAGATACGCGCCGGTAATCGCCACCGTCACCGAACCGATGAGCAGAAGCAACGCCAGCATGCCTACAATCAGCGGGGCTATACTGCCCTCTTCCGGGTCAGAGGCGAGCGGGTCTGAGGCGAGCGGGCCAGAGGCGAGCGCCCGGCTCTGCGCGTTGGCTCGAGTTAGCAGGTGGGCACGCGCCTGACGGCGTGCGTTAGCGTAGCGCTCTCGCACAGAGGAAAGCAGTCGAGCCGACGAACCATTAGGAATCAGCATGACCAGACCCCCAACTCGTCGCATGAGAACTCACCGGAATCACGCCGCCACCCATAAACGAAGGCAGTAGCGGCAAACGCGCCTGAACCGTCACCGTGGCGTACGCCTTCGTACCTGAGATGCACTCCCCCGACGCACAGCTCAACGACACGCTCACATCGGAGGGCTCAACCCCGTAATCGGCGGCAGCATGCACCGCCAGGCGCTGAGCCAAATCAGGACCGACCGACGAATCCTGCGGCTGCTCCTGCACGTACAGCACCACCTGGGCGCTCGCCGCATGAGCCGCCATCACCGAAGACTGCAAACTAAAAATCGTCAGAATGCCGTAGAGCACCGGGATGAGCAGAGTAATACCCAAACCCAGGAACTCCACAATGGCGCTCCCCTCTTCGGGGCTGTGCTGGTTAGAACGAGACCAATCAGAAAGATGCCGGTCAGACCGGCTCCTCAGGCGTTCCTTCACGCGTTGCCGAAGCGAAAAGCCACTAATCACCGGAACGATGCTCCGCATAAATCGCATGCCCCTTCACCTCAATAGAATCCGGAAAACCCCACGGACCCAGCACCGGCAACGGAGACTTCACCGTCACCTCCAAAGTGCGCACACCCGTAGAATCACTACTCTGACGGTACGAAATGTTCTCAGCATACGAAGACGGAAGAGCCCCCTCAATCAGCTGACGGGTACGCTCCATGCCCTCCTGCGGAGTGCGGTCACGCATCGTACCGTAACGTGCCCCAGCCGCCGCAGCATCCACCAACATGGTTCGTGCATACAGGGCGAAAGAAACCTGCAGAATCGCCATGGTCAGTAGCACCAACAGCGCACCGACCATGACGAATTCCGTGCTGGCGTCACCGCGTTCGCTATCCTCCACAGAATGTTCCGCGGAGGATAGCTCAGCGGCAGTCAGCTCAGAAGCGATGCGGGACATACGCATTACTGGTGAACCAGAGCAATCGCGTCGTTGAACATCTTGGTCAGAGCGGGCTGAGCAATCGCCAGGATAGCGGCAACCAGCACGGCGCTCATCATGGTGATCATGACCCAGCCGGGCACGTCGCCGCGCTCGGGGTCATCCTGCTTGTTCTTCAGGCGCAGAGCCAGCACGGATGCGACAGCCAGAGCGATCAGCACGGTAAGGGTGGTGCGGAAACGACGGAACATGATTTTCTCCTTCAATCAAAGGGTGTAGTGTGTGGTTGGTGCGGCACGCCGGGCAATCAGCCCAGCCTGCCGCGGCGCGGCCGGTACGGTGTGTACCCGCCGCAAAATCTAAAAGTTCAAACGCATGAGCGACAGGCCCGGGAAGACCGCAAAAATGACGGTCAGCGGCAGGATGAAAAACACCACCGGGGCAAGCATCGCAATCTCCTTCTTACCGGCTGTTTCCATCAGCTCACGCTTAGCGTTATCGCGCACATCCTGAGCCTGCGCACGCAACACATCAGCTAGAGGGGTGCCGCGCTCAATTGCAACAGCAATACCCTCGACAAAGCGACTCAGAGCCGGAACGCGAGTACGCTCCGCGAACTCCTGTAGCGCGCTTAAGAGCGAAACGCCGGTGCGGGTCTGCGCCAAAATCTCAGAAAACTCCCGAGCCAACTCGCCGCGAGAAGTCAAACAGATACGCTCCAAAGCCGCCAACGCCGACTCGCCCGCCGTCACCGACAGCGCCATCATCTCCGCCAGCGCCGGGAACTCAGCGACCAGCTGCTTCTCACGCTTAGTCACCGCCTCGCCAAGCCACCAGTCACGCGCCAAAAAGCCGCTCAAACCACTCACCAGCACCAGCACAAGAGCCACCAGGATGGAGAAACGCTCCTGCACCACGCCGATGACGGTCAAGGCACTCATGACGGTCACACCGGCAAGAGCCCACAGCAGCTGCTCAGCACGAAACGCGCTCACACTCTGCGAAGAACCAGCACGGCGCAGACGCTCCTGAACCGAACTATCGCTCAGCGACGAGCCGCTCAACGACGAAGACAACGAACGCAGAAGCGGCGCGCAGAACGCAGAAATCGCCTCCAGCAGGCTCGGCTCGCGGCGCTCCTGCTCCTTCAAAAGCGACTCACGCAGAGTCTCACCGCGCAACTGCGAGGCCACACGATCCGAGAACGAAATACTGCGAGTATTCAGCACCGACGAAAGAATCAGACCCACGCCGGCCGCCAACAGCAAACCAAAAATCAGAGGCAGGTTCATCCGAAAACCCTCCGTTCACGCGGCAACTCACCAATACGCAGCATCAGACGGTACGCCGCCAAAGAAATAGCGGCACCGGCAATCATCAGCATCGCACCGGCAAACGAGTTATAAACCATACGCGCAGCAGGCTGAGTCGCCATCAGACACAGCACAAACCAGGGCGCCACGCAGGAGAGACGAGCCGCATTCACAGTCCACGACTGACGCGCCAGAAGCTCCGAACGGGTACGCGCGTTCTCACGCAGAAAATCACTCAGCGTACCCAGCAGCTTACCCAGGTCCGAACCGCCCACCTCGCGGGCAATCTTCAAAGCCTCAATGATGGTGTCCGCCACCGGGTCAGAGAGGTACTCCTTCAAACGGTTCAGCGACGGCACAAACTCACCCGACGCGCGGTAATCACGCGAGAAATGGGCGAAAGCATCACGCAGCTCTTCCGGGCCGCGGTAGGACAGCTGAATCAGCGCCTCCGACAGGGACAAACCGGCTCGAATCGCCGAACGCAGGTGATCCACCGCATCCGGCCACAACTGCCAAATACGGGCATCCGCCGCGCGGGCACGATGATTCACGACCACGCGAGGCGCCACAAAACCACCAATCAGGCCCAGCAGACCCAGCGGCAGAAGCTGAGTGACCATCAGCAGTAGAACCGACGCGCTCACACCGCTGACGACACTCACCCACGTAAACGTGCGTGGAGTCAGCGAATGCATACCCGCCTTGCGCAGCGCCACAACCAGCGCCGGGTCATTACTCGGCTTCGGCGGCTTGCCGTTATCCGGAAAGCAGGAAAGGTAAATCAGGCAGACGCCCAACCCCAAAATCAGGCTCAGAAACAGGGGCATTACTGACCCGCTTTCGCCGCCGCCAGCACCTGCTCGGGGCGGTGACCGGCACGAATCCAACGGTCCGGGTTCGGCAGCTCCAACGCCACGCACACCATCTGACCGTCACGGCGCACAAACAGCGGGGACATCTCAATCACGCCGTCCTCAACGCGGCCGCCCAGCATGCTAATCTCTTCGACCTGACGCTGACCGCGCGAATCGCGACCGCAATGCACCACAATGTCAAAGCAGGACGCCACGGTCGGCACCACGAACGCCGAGGAGATATTCTCGCCCGCCAGCAGCGGCAGGGTACAAATCTTGGTCACTGCATCACGCGCAGAGTTCGCGTGAATCGTGCACATGCCTGGCAGGCCCGCGTTAAGCGCAATGAGCATATCCAGGGACTCCGCTTCACGCACCTCACCAATGAGGATGCGGTCCGGGCGCATACGCAGAGCTTCCTTGACCAGGCGGCGCAGCTCAATCGCGCCGGTGCCCTCAAGGTTCGGCTGGCGGCACTGCAGACCCACCACATCGCGGAGCGGAACCGCGAGCTCAAAGATCTCTTCGCACGTAATCACGCGCTCACGCGGCGGAATAGATGCCGACAGGCAGTTCAGCATCGTGGTCTTACCCGCCTGGGTTGCACCCGACACAAGGATGTTCATGCCGCTCTCCACCGCCGCGTGCAGCAGGGACGCCGCGCCGGCACTCAGCGAGTTCATGCGCACCAGGTCGGGCAGGCGGCGGGCACGCACCACGAACTTACGGATATTGATGCTCGTGTGCCTGCGAGTAATATCCGGAATCACCGCGTGCAAGCGGGAGCCATCCGGCAAGGATGCGTCAACAAACGGGGAGGAAAGGTCCACACGACGACCCGAAGGCTTGAGCATACGCTCCAGCAGGCTATTGATTGCCTCGGCGCTCAGGTGCAGACCGGTCAATTCGCTTTCGCCGTTGCGGGCGATAAAGATTTCGTCGGGAGAGTTGATCCAGATTTCTTCAACGCTCTCATCATCGAGGAACGGCTGAATCACGCCGAAGCCGCAGATTTCATCGTGCAGGCGCTGAATCACGGATTCACGGTCGCCCAAATCGGGCAGGGAGATGCGGGTGCGGCGCTGTTCGTAATCGTTCAGGTGCTCGTCAATGAGCCCGCGAACGGCGTGCTGGTCCTCGTGCGGGTCCAGGCTGCGGTGGCGCATTGCCTCACGGATATTTTCTTCGAGCAGAGTTAGATGCTCCGCCCGGGTATCCAGTACGGTGTTCTCCATTGAAATGATCCGATGCTGTGCGTGGTGTGGTTGTGTGGAATACGGTGAAGCATTGATACATCAATGCCATCATCACCCTACCCTCAGCGCATCAAATTTATCAAAATGTAATAAAACGCCCCTTAATATTTACGAGTATAGTATTTGACTATTTTTGATGCACAGAATTGCACACATCGTTACCCAACGTGCACTAAAACCCAAAATGCCTAGTCAGCTGTAACTTGCAGAATAGTGGCGCGTGCGCCCCTCGAACCGCTTACTGTTGACCGTCACCATATTGCACTAGGTGCATACGTAACATTTCGTCTTAAATCCCCCGCTGCCGCCTCTACTGCCTCTGCCACCCATGCTGAAACGCTAGAACCCTATCCAGCCCAGCAACTTCACGGGCACAGCAAAGGGGCGTGCACTCCCCCATCGGGAATACACGCCCCATCACAAGCGATACATCTAGCGGTTAGTCGCCGCCACGAATCACCTTCACGGCTTCCTTAATCGGACCGTCAAAACGCAGGTTACCGTGCTCCAGCACCACGCCGCGGTCACAAATCTTAGAAACCAGATCCAGGTCATGGCTCACCACGACAAGAGTCTTACCGGCAGAGCACAGCTCCTGAATCCTCGCAATACACTTCTTCTGGAACGGCTCATCGCCCACCGCAAGAATCTCATCCACCAGGAAGATATCCGGGTTCGTATGAACCGCAACCGAGAACGCCAGACGCAGGTACATACCCGAAGAGTAGAACTTCACCTCGGTATCGATAAAGTCGTGAATCTCAGCGAAATCCACAATCGAATCGAAGGAAGCCTCAATCTCCTCCTTGGACATACCCAAGATCGCGCCGTTGAGGTATACGTTATCGCGACCGGTCAGATCCGGGTGGAAACCAGCGCCCACCTCAATCAGACCCGCAATATTACCGCGAGTAAGAACCTCGCCCCCATCGGCACGCATCACGCCAGAAATCATCTTCAGCAGCGTGGACTTACCCGAGCCGTTCAGACCCAAAAGAGCCACACGCTCACCCTGACGAATGTCCAGGCTCACGCCGTTGAGCGCATTGAACTTCTCCGAAAGATCACCCTTGCGGCCCTTAATCAGCCACACAAAAGCTTCCTTCATCGAACGGGTGTGGCGCAGAACGAAGCGCTTCACCAAATTCTCCACGTGAATCACCACTGGAGCGTCCGGGCTCACCGGCGGGAACTCAAGCTTCTTAATATCCACAGAATCAGAGCTCCTGGGCGAAGTTGCCCTCAAACTTACGGAAGAGCAAATCACCAATCAAAACGGTCAGCAGAGAAATACCAAGGGCAATCGGAGTCCAGAAGCTGAAGAGATGCGGAACCACCTGCGAAGCAGGAAGCGCCAAATCCTCAGGACGGAGCGTCGGATGCCAGAAGCCATAGTGGAACAGCTCCACCGCAACGGTCAGCGGGTTAAGCATGAACACGTTGAACACCCACGGGTACAGGGTGTCACGCACCATGGTCCAGGAGTACAGCACCGGCGAGAACCAGGTAGCCACCATCAGCAGCATGTCCACAATGTTCTCCGAATCGCGGAAGAACACGTTAGCCACACCGAAAATCAGACCCAGACCGTAAGACAGCAGCATCACGATGAGCATGCCCGCCAGAATAGACCCAAAGGCCAGGAAGGTCGGGGACCACCCCACCAAGAAGCAGGCCAGCAACATCACGGCGATCTGAGGCACAAAATGCACCAGAGCCACCCACACCGTCGACAGCGAGAACAGCTCACGCGGCAGGTAAATCTTACGAATCAGCGCGCTGTTAACCACCATGGCGCGAGCACCATTACCAAAACCCTCCGAGAAGAAGTTAATGGCAATCATGCCCGAAAACAGGTACACCGCATAGTTGTGCATACCGCGTTCCAAGCCAAGGAACATACCCATGGCAATGTAGAACACCAGGAACTGCACACCCGGCTTAATGTACGACCACAAAATGCCCAACACCGAGCCGCGGTAACGGACCTGGATTTCCTTATCGACCAGCAGTCGAAGCAGGTAGCGGTTCTTCACCGCATCCAGGATGCCGCGCCCACGGCCGGGCGCCTTCAGGGGAACAGACTTCAGATCGTTCATCGGGTCAGCTCAGAATCCGTATGCTCAGCGAAGGTCTTAGCCCACGCATCGTAGGAGGCAACCTCAGCAGCCTTCGCACGGTACTGCTCACGCAGCTTATCCCAGCCGGTCACCAGCTGAACGTGCAGCTTAGCGGCCTGAGCCAGCTTCGACTTGAGCTGCTCGGGGTCGCGGCGGTACCAGAACAGGCCGGTACCCTCAGCGTTAGTCGCCAGAGCCGAATCGAACTTCGACAGGGTCCACCAGTTCGTCTCACCGTAGTTCAGCTGAATCTGCGGGTGAGCCTTCGCCTCTTCGCTCACCGGCTTGAACAGCTGACGAGCAACAGTCTTCGCGGTCCACGAAGCAAGCTTCTTGTAACCGGGGGATGCGAAGGAACGGCGACCACGGAACGGAGGCTTCTTCGTCTGGATAGCCGGGAAGTCATCCACGTTCGGCTTCACCTGAGACTCCGGGTACTCCTTAGCCATCGCACGAATCACCGGCAGACGCTGCGAGAGCGAGGGGTGCAGGTGATCGGGGCCGGAGAGCAGATCCTCAAGCGCCATCAGGCGGCCAGCCTCGGTGTAGTACTGCATGGACAGGGTGTGCTTGACGTCCAAGAACAGGGACTCCAGCAACACGCGGCCACCCTTATCGAAGGGCGAGTGCAGCAGCGCCGTAATGAGGCGGTTGCGCTCGTGGTAGTACGCCTGCCAGCCGACGGAGTCATCCTTATCGGTCCAGGACACGTGCCACACGCCCGCACCGGGGAAGGACACGGTAGCGAAGCCCGCAGCCTTAGCGCGCAGACCGTACTCAGCGTCATCCCACTTCAGGAACAGGGGCAGAGACAGACCGATTTCCTTAATGACGGTGGTCGGGATGAGGCACATCCACCAACCGTTGTAGTCCACGTCCACGCGGCGGTGCAGCCACGGGGTGTTACGCAGGTTGTGGTGGCCCAGGTTGTGGCCCATCGCCATATCTTCGTGCGGCTTAGCGTAGAAGTTACGCCACGGGTCAACAACCTCACCGAACGCGTGCAGGACCGAACGGTCGAACATGTCGAACATGTGCGCACCCACGATGGTGGGTTCCTTACAGTAGTTCGCGAAGGTCACCATACGCAGAATCGACTCGGGCTCAACGATGACGTCGTCATCGAGCAGAAGCACGTAGTCGGAGCCGTTGTTGACAGCCTCGAACATGCCGCGCGAGAAGCCGCCGGAACCACCCAGGTTGCCCTGGTTGATAATGCGGAACTTACCGGAGAGGGGCTTGACGACCTCTTCGAAGTCCTCGTGGTCCTGCACCTTCTGGGTGCCCTGATCCACGATCAGGAACTCGTGCACAGCATCGAAAATCTCGGGGCTCTCACCCAGAGCGCGAATGTTGTTGATGCAGTACTCCACCTTGTTCATGGTGGTAATCTGCACGGTCGCCTGACCAGCCTTCACGTCTGCGCGGGGCTCAATATCGCCCAGCCAGTTCGCTTCAATCAGCTCAAGGTCGCCGGTGCCAGCCAGGTCAAACCAGTACCAGCCGCCGTCACCGAACGGCGCCAGGGGCAGAGTGAAGGTGTTGGTCTCCTCGCCGGAGAGCAGCTTCGCATCCACGCGCTGAATCACGCCACGGCCATTGGACTTGTACACAATGACCATGCCCTCACCGCGAGTCTGAACGCTCAGAACGACCTTCTTCAGGTCAGTCCAGCGGCGCCAGTACGAGGCGGGGAACGCGTTGAAGTACGTACCAAAAGACAGGCTCTGACCCGCGTTCACGGTGATGGAGCGGCGGCTGTTCAGGCTGTTCGCGGCATCACGGTTCGCGCTGGCGCTCGACACAGACTGACCGGAGGTGTTCATCGCCTCCGCAATGGAGGTGGAAGCGTCACCGTCAATACGGGTGGGCAGCTGAACGCCGGTTGCAACACTCGCATCCACGTACAGGGGGACAACGTCAGTCTCAACTGCGCTCGGGAAAATAACCCGCTGCAGGTTCTTCAAAGTCTTATCAGCCATGGTTATGCGTCAACACCACCGGACTCGAGCTTCGCACCGTTAGCGAAGTGCGGGCGGATCTTATTGTCGAACATGGACAGTGCAGCGCCGATAGCCATGTGCATATCCAGGTACTTGTAGGTACCCAGGCGGCCACCGAACAGCACGTTGTTCTCGCCCTTAGCCAGGTCGCGGTACGCCAGCAGCTTCTCACGGTCCACGGAGGTGTTGACCGGGTAGTACGGCTCGTCGCCCTTGTTAGCGAAGCGAGAGTACTCGCGCATGATGACGGTTGCGTCCTTGGTGTAGTCACGCTCGGGGTGGAAGTGACGGAACTCGTGGATGCGGGTGAACGGAACATCAGCATCGGGGTAGTTCATCACGGAACAACCCTGGAAATCCTCAATCGGCAGGACTTCTTCTTCCAGGTCGATAGTACGCCAGGACAGGTCGCCCTCAGCGTAGTCGAAGTAGCGGTCAACCGGGCCGGTGTAGACCACGGGAATCTGACCCAGGACGTTCTCGCGAGAGTACTGGTGACCGGGCTCGAAGAAGTCAGTGTTCAGGTGCACCTCAATGTTCGGGTGCGCCGCCATACGCTCCAGCCATGCAGCGTAGCCGTCAACGGGCAGACCCTCGTACTTGTCGTTGAAGTAACGGTTGTCGTAGGTGTAGCGAACCGGCAGGCGGGAAATGATGGACGCGGGCAGCTCTTCCGGCGGGGTCTGCCACTGCTTAGCAGTGTAGTGCTTGATGAACGCCTCGTACAGGGGGCGACCAATCAGGGAGATACCCTTATCGTTCAGGTTCTGCGGGTCGGTACCAGCCAGCTCACCAGCCTGCTCAGCGATGAGCGCCTTTGCCTCTGCGGGAGAGTAAGCGGCGTTGAAGAACTGGTTGATGGTACCCAGGTTAATGGGCATGGGGTACACGACGCCGTTGTGGCGGGTGTACACGCGGTGCACGTAGTTGGTGAACTCGGTGAAACGGTTCACGTACTCCCAGACACGCTCGTTGGAGGTGTGGAACAGGTGCGCACCGTAGCGGTGCACCTCAATACCGGTCTGCTTCTCCTTCTCGCTGTATGCGTTACCACCGATGTGGGAACGGCGGTCCAGCAGGGCAACCTTCAGGCCCAGCTCAGTGGCAGCCTGTTCTGCGATGGTCAGACCAAAGAGGCCCGAACCGACTACTACGAGGTCAGCGGTCAATGTTTTCTCCTGTATTATCACGGCGCACCGCCGCTTCTGCGAGGGCGGTATTCACCTACCAGATTGGACACATCCGAGGGTTCTCAGTCGCGCCGCAATCCGCACGGGTGGGTACAAAAAGCCCCTCCCGTGATGGATATAGTCATAATCTAAGATACCTGTTTATCAAGCACTACGCATACTTATGACATGCTTTTAGGGGCTTTTGGACTATTGTTCGCACACTCTTTCTCCGAGTGAATATTCTTCGCGAACCCCGAGGTCAAGCGGGTCTGAGAAAGTTCTTTCTTCTGTGTATTTTTACGGCCCGCTCACGGTGAAGGAATTTTATTTACGGGTAAATATTCACCCTGCCCCCTAGTTGCAGCGGTAATTAGCCGCCGCGTAGGGCCGCAGCTACAAGGGGTGGGTCGAAGCGGGCATTTCAAGGCTCTCACGCGTTACAAGAAAGCACCCCTGCCGGCATATTTGGGGATGCGCACTGGTACAGGCAAGCGGTGGTTGGGGCGGTTTATCCACAAATTTTTGAAAAATGGGGTGAAAAATTCAAAAAATACGAACACTTTCGTTTACATACAGGCAACTTATTGAGCTTTGATGCTTTTTAATGTTTCCTGAGGGTATGACTCTCTTCTTTCTCGACCACCACAACACCACCGACGCGCTCCCCTACCCCCGCGTACTCCGACTCGACGGCGAGGCGGCACCCAACGGAATACAGCTGCACCCCGGCAGCGCGGGTAGCGCAAACCAGCAGGCTCTAGAGCAGGCACTCAACCAAGCCCTGCAACACTGCGCGCCCGGCGCGCACGCCAAGGTACAAGAGGCAACGTTCCAGCTGCGCCCCACGCACAATCAGAACCCCCTCAACGCCTCGGATGCGCTAAATATCCACATTCCGAACGAATCTCAGCCGCAGAATTCTCAGCCACTGAACGCGCCCGCCGTCAGCCTCCTGCACATTCTGCGCGGCCCCGACGCGGGCGCAACCTTCCCCATCAGCCGCGGCCGCACCAGCCTCGGTAGGGCGGCTCTAGCTGCCCGCGGAGGAGAACAGCCACGCCATATTCACCTGCAGGACCCCTTCCTCAAGCCGGTGCACGGCAACTTCTACGCCGACAGCTCCGGCATCCGCTGGATTGAGAAGCGCCCCGCCGCAAGCGAGGGTAGCGAGAAGGTACAGGGCGGCAAGAGGGCACAGGGCACTGAGCCGCGCATCCTGCGCTGGAACGAACCTTTCCGCCTGGGCTCTTCACTTTGCATGCTCACCTCCCCCAGCGCTGACGGCGAACGCACCGCCGAGAAGGCGAGCACCGCCACCGCTACCCCCGGCTCTTCCCTCGCTTCTTCCCCCGATTCTTCCTCTGACGAGCCCGCGCAGACGCTCGCTCCCCTGGGCGATGCCGGCAACCCCTTCGAGCCGGTGGTGGTGAACCCTCCGGCGCCGCGTAAGCTCAAACAGATTCTGTTGAGCGTATGCCTGCCCATTGTGGTGGGTCTGATTATTGCGCTGGTGACCGGCATGTGGTTCCTTCTGCTGATGTCTGCGGCATCTTCGTTGCTGATGCTCCTGCATTTCTTTGGCGGTCGGGCAGAGAACCGTGCCGCATCGCAGCAAACTCATCAGGCGGCACTGCAAGAGAAGGAACGTGCCCTCTCCCTGCCCACCGCGGGCGACCTGGCGATTTCGGGCCCCTCTGCCCTGCATGATGCCGCCTACCCGGCTGTTGTGCTCGGGTGCGGTCCTCGCCACCCCTACCTGCGCGGCCGCAACCTCCCGCTGGACACTCTGGAGAAGCAGGATGCACCCCACTATCTACCGCTCCCCACCCCGGCTCTCGGTCACTACCTGAAGCTGGAGGAGGCGCATCTGCGCGCCTACCTGGTACAGCTGGTGGCGGGTTATCCAGGTTCGGTGCACGTTCTGCTGGCTGGCGCTGATAGCGCTGATCAGCAGCGAATCAATCGTCTGATGCAGACTCTGGCGGTGGTGCCGGGCGTGAGCGTGCATTGTCTGCCGGGTGCGCAGCAGGAGAAGTATCTGCAGGCGCTACAGAGCAGCTTGCAGTCGGAGCTTTCCGCATCTGTTCCGCCGCTGATTCTCATGCCCCTGCAGGCGAGCGCTATCTACGCTCCGCTGTTGGCCGCGCTGAGCTCTGGGGCGGTCGCGGAGTCTTCGCAGTCCCGTGCGTTCGCCTCTCCGCGGGAGCAGAAGGTGAACGCCCCGGCGCTCTGCGTGTTGGGTAGCGTTGAGGGTGATAGCTCCGCCCACGCACCCGGTGCGCTTTTTGGTGCCGCCTGGATCGAGTGCGCGAGTGAGGGTAGTCACCGTCAGAGCATTCGTTACCGCACGCAGGGCTATGCGGCGCCTGCAGTGCAGCCAACCGAGGGTGTCTACCAGGTTCACCCTCTGGCGTGTGAGGGTCTGTGCCAGCACGCCGACGGGCTCAGCGTTGAGACGTTCTGCGCCGCTCTTGAGAACCTATACCGCGCCGGATGCGAGCAGGAGCAGGGCGCGCTCAGTGAGGCGCAGGTGCACCAGTCGGCGCATCTCTTCTCGTCCCTCCAGGTCTCTTCCCTCCAGGCGCAGAACGCGCGGCAGAAGAACCGCACCGATGACATGGCGGTGGAGTCCGTTCTGCAGCGCTGGTCCGCTCAGCGTTACGCCTCCGATATTCGCTGCTA
>ERZ772910.163-NODE-163-length-40988-cov-3.645323_pt1 | contig 40988 bp, 35 predicted proteins | sample MGYA00511357_ERZ772910 | MGnify/ENA primary metagenome ERZ772910 (study PRJEB29015, sample SAMEA2738096) | human oral metagenome | biome: human oral; feature: human-associated habitat; material: saliva | place: China | collected 2193 ... | reverse complement strand
GACCATTACTTGTAAGTTTCCTTTAAACAAGCCAGTACCCAAAGAAATTAAAAGCAGAGCAGCTAGCATACTAGAGAAAGCAACTGTGCTTGTTCCTAATGGAATGGCTAAACAGAGGTATCCTATGAACATAATCATAATACCGGTTGTAACCATCTTACCATAACCGAATTTGTCTGCCATAATACCACCAACCAGTGGTAAGAAGTAGACTAATCCAAGAAAGGTGCTATAAATAGCTCCTGCTGTACCAGGCTCGAGACCAAAGTTTCCTCTAAGGAAAAGGGCAAAGACTGCAATCATGGTGTAGTAACCAAATCGCTCTCCTGTGTTGGCTAAAGCCAATGCATAAAGACTTTTAGGTTGTCCTTCGAACATAATTTTAAAGTTTTAATTTTGTTATTAATTAATTTTATTTGTTGTTTTTATTCTTCACAATATCATATAGATATATTAATTTGATAATTATATTGCTATTATTAGATTTTCCAAAGAAATCTTTCTTACTATTGCCGTATATATTGCCCAATCCATAGTAATAGCGTGCCTCTAAAATAATATGTCCTATGCGACGGATACTCCATTCAGCACCTAAACCTGCTGCAATACCGTAGTCGAATTTCTTTTCGACGGGCATAGATTCCTGTTTTACAATTGTATTACTTCTTCCTGTACCATCATTTAATAAATTGGGTGTATCATAGTTACTTATGACAGTTTCATTCAGTAATATCCCAATTTGTGGACCTGCTTGTGCAAAGAAATTGAAACCATTCTGTTCTCTTCCCCACGCTAAATGTGCAAAAACAGGTATTTGCAGATAGTTTAATGTCCGTGAATACTTTTCTGCAGATCCATTTGTATTGATAACAGGTTTATCTGTTGCGGTTCGTATATCTTGTTTCCACCCAGTTGAAGCATAATTTATCTCACCGTAAATAGAGCAGATAGTGTTGAAATACTTTTCACATACATACCTCACACTTAGTCCAGCAGTAATACCGCTGTGTAGAGATTGTGATACTTTAGGGTCAAATCCTACGTTAGATAATATATAGCCAGTATTACCACCTATAGAAAGACTATTGCGGTAATCTCCCACTTGTGCATATATCCATAATGGAAAGAGTATAAGCAATGCTGTTACTACTTTTCTGTTCATAGCTTTATCTGTTCTACTGCTGTATTAGGTTTTTAAGACTTAATAAACTAAGTTCTCCATAGTCTTATTAGGTTTAAAGTGTACTAGCTGGAAATGATTATTAATGTAGCCACCATTTCCAATATGTTCAAAATTGTATCGTGTTTGTAATGGAACATAATTAACTTCTGTACTTGTTCCCTTAAAGTTTTTGCCCTTATTCTTAATACCTCTAATAAAGAATTGTGCCTGGTCGTATCCAACAATAGCAAAACGTGGAATATATGAATCCTTCATAGGTTCATCATATTTATTGATATATTGTTTTTCTAACGCTTCAGTTCTTTTTGCTGCTTTATTATAATAATAGGTAGATGGGATATAAACATCATATTTAAAATAATTGTTGATATTATAATCCTGGTACATAAACCATTCGTTATAACCATACATCGAGATATTAATATTTGGATTAGCCTTTCTTAGTAGGTCTAATTTTTCAAATACTTTATTCAGATAAGGACTTTTCTCAGAATTTATAATAACCACGTTAGGTTGAGAAGTGCTGAATTGTTTCGCAAAATCAACTTGTGGTGTATTTAAGTTAGTTATATTATAATGTATTTTTGCTAATTCTAGTTGTTTTCTTAATCCATTAGTAAAGAGTCCAACTTGGCTATCAATATCATTACAATTAATAAATATAGGGTGATGGGTCTTTTGGAAACGCTCGAAGAAACATGCAATGGCTTTTCTATTCAAACGATTATTATCTTGATATACTTGGAATATATAAGGATTGGTATCTACTTCTTTCGATTCGATAGAAAAAGGTATAACCATTTTTATATTGTTGCGTTGGCAAAAGTCGCCTAATAGTTTTACTTGATTAGAATAGAGTGGACCAAAGATAATATCTAACGTCGGAGCATTCTTATCTAATAAAGTTGTTTTAATATCGGCATCTTTAGGAACATTCCAGGCATGCACATCTGTATTAATTCCTTCTTGTTTCATTTGTTCTAATGCAAGTAGAATACCTCTATAGTATTCAACCATTCTTAATCCATCGCCATCTTCTCGATGTAAGGGTAACATAACTCCTATGCGAATGGCATTTGTCGTTGTGTTGGCTATTACAGGTTTCTTATCATTAATATTGTTGTTCGTGTCAGCAATAATTTTATCTTTTAAGTCTTCTAAGTTTACATCTTTTGTGATATCTTTTGCATCAAAAGTAATGTCCTTAGCATCTGTTGAATTTAAATCTACACTAATATTTTTATTTTTTGATTTAATAGTAACAGTAACTGTATTGTTATTAATGTTTAGTTCTGGTAGTTCTGAAGCAACAGGAGTATCAGAAGGAACGTTTACTTCTGCAACATTACCATCTTTATCAACAACAACTTTATTACCATTTTCAGAAAGGCCATCGACTTTACCAGCGAAAGGTTTAAGAGCTTCAGAGATAGGAGCATCAGTAGGAGTATTGAATTCAGAAACATTCCCGTCTTTATCAACAGCAACTTTATTACCATTTTCAGAAAGACCATCTACTTTACCAGTGAAAGGCTTAAGAGTTTCAGCAACAAGAGCATCACTAGGAACTGAATATTCATATTTTGTACCATATTCATTTTCTCTGACTTTGTTACCATTTTCTGGTGTTACTGTATTTCTCACGTCAGGGTGCAATATGAATTGATTATTATTTTGGAATAATTGTCCCATTTCAAGAAGAATCTTCTCTGAATTGTTTCTTCCCGCAAACATAACCCCAAGAGGTAGGTTGTTTTCACTCTTGTAAACTGGTAATGAGATAGCAGGATTTCCTGTTAAATTGAATAACCATGTAAATGGAGTTCTTCTCATCATAGGTTCCCATTGTTTTACAAGTAAATCGAATCTTTCTTTTGGATCTTTAATATTATTGATTTTATAAAGTTTTTCTTCAACCGTAGGATCAACATATGGATCTACTTTTTTATCATTTGAAGGTGCTGTAACAGCATTTGTTGCCATTAAGAATAAATCATATTTTTTATAGAATTCGTTCATTTGATTTATATATTCTGCGGCAGGTTTAGCTGAAGTTACGTCAGTATTAACAGTTTTTCCCCTATAAGAAGATGTTCCTAATGCATAGGTAGCAGGATCTAAATCACGCTTATTATCTTCCGTGGCAGCTTTTGCAGGAGCTGTATATCCACCACCAATAGCCCCAATAGTATAGGTTCTAATACCTTCATAACCATTAATAGGAAATTCATTTACTTCTTCAACTGTAAAGCCTTGTTTTCTTAGGAAATCCACAGCTTTTAGAACAGCTTTCTTACCATCTTCACTTAATTCTACATCTTTTAATGGTGTTTTAAGTGAATAAGCAATTTTTAATTTTTTCAAATCAGTTGGAACTTCTTCCAGCGTTTTAGGTTTACTAATTTGTGTTTTATCAAAATAAGTTTTTGCGTCTTCAATTGTTTTTACTAGAGGGAATTTAACTACATGTCCAGTTGGTTTTAGACCAATCAATCCAGTCCATGAAGCAGGAATACGAATTGATCCCCCAGCATCACTTCCGCTTGCTATTGAAACCATACCACTGGCTACAGCACCAGCACTTCCTCCTGAAGATCCTCCAGTATTACGACTAGGATCCCAAGGATTGCCTGCGGGCCCAAATAATTTAGAATCTGTAATATTTCTAGTTCCTAATTCAGGATAGTTAGTTTGACCAAGTATAACAAAACCTAGTTTTGCGAATTCTTTAGCAACAGCTCCACTAATTTTTGATACTTTCCCCTTATTAAAATAGACACCATTTGAAGCATCACCGTCTTTTACTAGATCTAATCCTTTAATAAGTGTTGGAACACCTAAGAATGGTTGTTCTTCCCAGTTTATAGGATTCGCAGCAAGATTACCTGCTTTAATTCTATCGTCTATTTCTTTTGCAGTTTTATATGCTTCATCAACTAAAGCATTAGGTATTTTTCCATTTTCTGTAGTAAGAACAGCATTTAACTTAGGATTTTCTTCTGAAATAACTTTGTAAGCTAAGTCAACAAGTTCTGTACTAGTAACTTTTTTCTCACGAATTAGTTTTGCAAGTTCAAGAGCACTTTTTTGTTTATATTCAGCTACAGTAAAAGGTATAGTTGGTTTAGCTGATTCTTTGTTTTCAACATCAGTACTGTTAGTAGGCTCATTATTTTTATTGTTTTCAGGTTCACTATTAGTAGTACTTGCTGTAGTATTAGTAGCAGTTGGTACTACATTATTGGCAGTAGTATCAACACTAGTTGGTTTTACATTAGTAGTAGTAACGTTAGAAGATGTTGTAACTTTATCATCACTTGCCTTAGCTTGATTATCGTTAGCTATTACTGGAAATAATGTTGCAGCTGCAAAGGCAGGTATAAGTACATATTTAATTTTGTTTTTTTTCATTTTTAGCTCCTATTTTAAATAATTGTTAAAACCTTGAAAAAGCTTTCTACATACAATTATACTCCGATACTGATTATCAATCAAGAAAATAGTTAGATGAAATGAAAAAAATATTAACATGGTTTTTCATAGAGATAGAATAGTAGTTAAGGATAGAGAAAAATATTTTTTGAAAATAAAATAAATACGGTTAACTATAGGAGTTAACCGTATTTATATATACTTACTTAAATACTAATTATTTTTTTTGCGTTTTAATAGTCCTATTAAAGTAAGGAATGAAAGTCCAATTGCTGATAGGAAGTTGTTTGTGCTTTCTCCTGTATTTGGAAGAGTTTTAGGAGTTGAATTTAATTTAGTTGAGTTTGTATTTACTACTTTTTTCTCTTCTTTAACAGATGTATTTAGTGAATTTTCAGATTTACTTGGAGTAGTAATAGTCCCATTGTTGATATTTAAAGTTGGTAATTCTGCAACAGTAGGTGCGTAAGTTGGAACTGCGTATTCAAATTTAGTTCCGTCTTCATTAATTCCGATTTTATTTCCATCTTCTGAAACATTTGTGCTTCTAATAGCTGGGTTCATTTTGAATTTGTGTCTGTCTTGGAAGTATTGACCAATTTCTAGAAGAATTTTCTCAGAGTTATTTTTAGCAGCGAACATAACTCCAAATGGTAGATTTTTATCACTTAGATATGTAGGTAAAGAGATTGCTGGATTTCCAGATAAATTAAATACCCAAGTATATGGAGAACGTCTTGTCATTGGTAACCATTGTTTAGTTAATAAATTAAATCTTTCTTTTGGATCTTTAATTTTGTTAATATTATATAGTTGTTCTTCAACTTCTGGATCTACATAAGGATCAACCTTTTTGTCATTTGATGGAGCGGTAACTGCGTTAGTTGGCACTAAGAATAGATCATATTTTTTATAAAATGCATTCATTTGATCTATAAATGTAGATAATGGTTTTACTGAAGAAATATCAGTGTTAGCATTTGGACCCATATAAGAAGATGTTCCTAATGCATAAGTCGCAGGATCTAGTTGACGTTTGTTTTGTTCTGTTACGTTTTTAACAGCGGCAACATAACCTTCTTCACCAACAGCACCTACAGTATATGTTTTAATTCCTTCGTATCCATCGATAGGGAATTCTTTAACCTCTTCAACAGTAAATCCTTCTTTTCTTAGGAAGTCAACTGTTTGTAAAATAGCTTTTTTACCAACTTCACTTAATTCAAGATCTTTAAGAGGAGTTTTAAGAGTATATGCAATTTTTAATTTTTTAATGTCTTTAGGTGGTTCGATTAACGTATCAGGTTTGCTAATCTTAGTTTTATTAAAGAATGCTTTAGCATCTTCGATAGTTTTTACTAGTGGGAATTTTACTACATGACCAGTAGGTTTTAAACCGATAAGACCAGTCCATGAAGAAGGAATACGGATAGATCCTCCAGCATCACTACCACTAGCTATAGGTACCATACCACTAGCTACGGCTCCAGCACTACCACCTGAAGATCCTCCAGTATTACGGCTAGGATCCCATGGATTACCAGCAGGTCCAAATAATTTTGAATCAGTAATATTTCTAGTACCAAGTTCAGGAGTGTTAGTTTGTCCAAGGATAACAAAACCTAATTTAGCAAATTCTGTGGCTACAGGACCACTCTTATCTGCTATTTTTCCTTTATTTAGATATACCCCTTTAGTATAATCACCATTTTTTAATTCATCAAGACCTTTAATTAAAGTTGGAACACCTAAGAAAGGTTGTTCTTTCCAATCTACAGGATTAGCAGCTAGTTTACCAGCACTAATACGATTATCTATTTCTTTAGCTGTTCTATATGCTTCATCAACAATAGCTTTAGGAATTTTTCCATTTTCAGTTGTTAGTACAGCATTTAATTTAGGATTTTCTTCTGCAATAACTTTATAAGCTAAGTCAACAAGTTCTGTACTAGTAACTTTTTTCTCACGAATTAATTGAGCAAGTTCTAGAGCACTTTTTTGTTTATATTCAGCTACTGTGAATGGAACTTTTGGTTTAACATTTTCTTTGTTAACGATACTGGCACTGTTAGTTGGCTCAGCATTAATTACTGGTGTTGGTTTTACGCTGTTAGCTGGACTAGCAGGGGTAGTAGGTGTTGTGTCTGCAACATTGTTAGTAGTAGGAACATTAGATGGTTTTGCACCAGTAGTTTCTGGTTTACTAACAGTTGAAGGTGTAGCAGTTTTATCCTCATTAGCTTTAGCTTGATTATCGTTAGCTAAAACAGGGAATAATGCTGCAGCTGCAAATGCTGGTATAAGAACGTATTTAATATTATTTTTCTTCATTTTTAACTCCTATTTTAAAATAAAATATTTAAATAAATGATTGAAGCTTGAAAAAGCTTCCTATTTACGATTATACTCCCGTAATGATAATCAATCAAGTAAATTATTTTCTAAAATAAAAAAAAATATAAGTGACTTAATAACATTTTTTTATTATTACATCTTAAGTCACTTATATTTTTTATTTAAATTAATTTGTTATTGTTCTTAAATTAGTATCCTTTTAAGGCGTTCAAACGAGCTTCTGATTGCCCTTTACCATCTTTTTTCTCACCTTGGTATACTGCAGATTCCCATGATCCGTACATAGGGTTAGGGAAGATGATGAATTTATCACCAAATTCTGCTTTTAATTGTTCAAACATTTTATCTCTATCAGCTTCTGATTTAGTAGAGAATTCAGCGAAGTCGACTAAGTTATCACCAAATAACATAACAAGGTTAGTGTGTTTTAAAACTTCTTGACGACGTCCTTCTTTAGATTTATCACCTTCTTTTTTGAACATTAGGTGATCGCGACCTTGAACAGGTAGTCCTTGTGCTTCAAGGTTTTTAATAGTTGCATCCACTTGAGCATCTGTTCTATCTGAGATGTAGTAGATTTGAACTTTGTTTTTATCTGCAAATTGTAGGAATTCTTTAGCTCCAGCTACAGGTTTCGCTTCTGCTTTTTGAACCCATTCATCCCATAATTTAGGATTAAATGCAGTTCCATCTTTAATCATTTTTACTTGGAATGGAATGTTGCTTAATACTGTTTCATCAATATCTAATACGATAGAATAAGGTTTATCAGTAGGCTGTTTTAATAATTCTTTTAATTTATTAGTAGCAACGTTATAACCTTGTTGGTATAAAGCATCTACTTCAGCAGCATTTTGATACCATAGCGTTCCCATTGTATTTTCTCTTGATCTAAGTTGATCATAAGTAAGAGTTATTTTATTATCTCCACTCTTATTTTCTTCTTTTTTTTCTTCAGTTTTTTGTGCACATCCAGTTGCAAGAACAACTGTAGCTAATACTGAAGAAATTGACATAACAAGTTTTTTATTTTTCATAATATATATAGCTCCTTTTGTTATCTACATATACAAGTATAAGATATAAATATATAAAATTCAATGTGAAATTATTTTTAAAAAATTTATAAATTAAATATTTTTTTATAGAAAATAAAAGTAAGTTAAGTAAACGCTTTAATCAATGATAATTAAATAAAAATAATATTATTATTTTTTTTGGTAGTTAATGAAAGGATTTCAGAAAAATTATTTATATTCTAAAATATATAAATAATAGTGAAATATTACTGAGAAAAAATAATAAAAATCATAGAAAGAACTGAAAAGTAGAAAAATATATACATTTAATTCTTTATAGTTACTTTATTTACATATTGTAAAATTAGATTGTTTATTGTACCATATAATTGTATGAGAAAAGAAAATGTTTTCTCAACTAAATAAGAAAGGATTAATATATTATGAAAAGAATACTTAAGTATGTTTCTATATTGCTAACAGCAGTATTAGTAGTTCTAGGGATAACTGCTTGTTCGCCAACTAGTAAACAAAGTACAGAATCTACTCAAGTGCAAGATTTAAGCTTTGATCAATTAAAAGAAAAATCAAAAGGAACTACAGTAAACTTTTATGGATATGGAGGAAGTGAACTAACTAATAATTGGGTAGATAAAGAACTTGCTCCTATGGTGCAAAAGAATTATGATATTAAACTTAATCGTGTTGGAATGAACATCGATGAAGTGTTGAATCTTATGATTAATGAAGATAAAGCAGGAAAAAAAGATGATGGAAGTGTTGATTTAATTTGGATTAACGGGGAAAACTTCTATACTGCTAAAAAGAATAATTTATTATTTGGACCATTCGCTAATAAACTACCTAACTTCGAAAAATATATTGATGCAAATTCAAATGATGTTAAAAGTGATTTTGGTTATCCAACAGAATTTTATGAAGTTCCATACGGTAAAGCCCAGTTTGTTATGATTTATAATTCAGATAAAGTAAAAGAAGCTCCTACAAGTTTAGAAAAATTGAAAGAGTATGTTAAAGCTCATCCAGGAAGATTTACATATGCAGCTATGCCTGATTTTACATCTTCAGCATTTGTAAGAAACGTAATTTCAAATACAGTAGGTTATGAACAATTTATGACAATGGAAGCTGATTATGAAACAGTTAAAAAAGCTGTTAAACCAGCAATGGATTATTTAAAAGAAATCAAACCATATTTATGGAATCAAGGTAAAACTTATCCAGCTGATACTCCTGCTTTAGATAATATGTTTAAAGATGGAGAAGTCGACTTTACAATGAGTTACAATCCTAACTCAGCGTCTGCAAACATTGAAAAAGGAACTTTCCCTAAATCAACTAAAACATTCTTATTTGATAAAGGAACTATTGGAAATACGCATTTTGTTGCAATAGCTAAAAACTCTAAGAATAAAGCTGGTGCAATGTTAGTTGCTAACCAAATTATTTCTGCTGAAGCACAATTATCTAAATACAATCCATCTGTATGGGGAGATATGCCTGTATTTGATATTAACAAATTAAGCAGTGCAGAAAAGAGCCAATTAGATGGAATTAAACTAGGTGTTGCTACTTTACCACAAAGTGAATTAGTTAAAAAACGTATTCCAGAAATGCCTGCAAAACTAGTTCCAATCTTTGAAAAAATCTGGGAAGAAGAAGTTTTAAATGCTAAATAAAAAAACAAAAATTATAGTTATGGTAGTTCCTGCCATAACTATAATTTTATCCATATTATTTTTATCGTTATATACAGGAATAAGTCAGAGTCTAGGGTATTTTCCCGAAATAGGAATGACAGATATAACGTTAGATTTTTATAAAAAAATACTACATTCAAAAACATTTTTATTAAGTATTAAATTTACTTTTATATATTCTTTTGTATCAGCTATTTTATCTATAATAATAGGAATATTGCTATCAATAATTATTAATAAATATAACAGTAAAATGGCTGAAAGAATAATGAATATCCCAATTGCTGTACCACATATGATATTTGCATTAGTTGTTATTCAATTATTGTCACAAACAGGATTGGTTTCTAGATTAGTGTATAGTATGGGGTTATTGAATAACCAGGAAAGTTTTCCACTATTATTATTTTCTGAAAATTCTATTGGGATAATAGTATGTTATTTAATAAAAGAAATACCGTTTGTTACGGTAACATTAGCTGCTGTACTGAGAAGAATAAATAGTGATTACTATAAACAGGCAAGAAGTCTAGGTGCATCTAAATTTAATGTCTTTAAGAAGATAACATTACCATTAATGTTACCAAATATTTTTTATATGTTCATTATTATTTTTATATATGCATTTGGTGATTATGAAGTACCACAATTATTGGGACCTAGTTCTCCTAAGTCATTAGCGACACTAAGTTATAATGCATATACTAATCCGTTATTAAGCGATAGACCAGAAGCGATGGCATATAATATGGTGATTTTTGGTATTGGTATTATCTCTACAATTGTTATGATATTTATATTTAAAAAAATGGTTAAAGTTGGTGAAATCAATGATTAAAAAGATTTTAGAAGGTAGTATAATAATATTTTTTTCAATTTTATTGCTACAATTTGTTGCTTGGGCATTTGTTGAAAATTGGAATTACCCAAACATTTTTCCTAGTGAAATTTCATTTAGGATGTGGGATACTGCATTAAGTAAAAAAGAATTATCTACTCTTGGATTTAGTGTATTACTTTCAGTGACAGTAACATTTCTTAGTGTAATTATTGCTTATCCAATAGCAAAGGCGTTAGCATTATACGAGATTAAATATAAGGGAATTATTAGGTTTATATTGATAATACCATTTTTAATTCCTATGACTTCAATATCGATGGGTATTCATTTATCATTTATTAAGTTAGGTATAGCAAATAATGTAATAGGAGTGATTTTGTTAGAATTATTTGTATGTATACCTTATGCAGTTTTAGGACTTGAACCTATAATAAAAATTGTAGGGGATGATATAGAAAAACAAGCAAGAAGCTTAGGGGCTAGTAGTTTCATGACATTTAGAAAAATTACACTTCCACTTATATCACCAGGTCTAGTAATAACGTCTACTCTGGTGTTTTTAGTATCTATTAGCCAGTATTTCGTAGTGTCTTTAATAGGAGGGGGTAGTGTAAAAACATATACCTTAATTATGTTCCCTTATATTTATGCTAAAGACAGACATATTTCATCGATTTATGGGATAATCTTTTTAGTAACATGCGTGATTGTAATTATGGTGTTTAGATTCATGATAAGTTGGATATATAAGGAGAAAAAATGGAAATTTTAACTTTAAAAAATATAAGTTTTTCATATAAAGATAAGGTGATTTTTGATAATTACAATTTTGTGGTGAATAAAGAAGAGATTATAGCTATAATTGGTCCATCAGGTTGTGGTAAATCAACCTTGCTAAAAATAATAAATGGATTAGAGACTGAATATAGTGGAGATGTACTTTTGAATGGGGTTAATGTGAATAATATTCCTGTAAACAAAAGGGATATTGTTCTAATGTTCCAAGATAATTTATTATTTCCACATATGACAATTTTTGAAAATATTGAATTCTCATTAAAAATGAAAAAATATCCTAAACATGAAATTAAAAAAATGGTAGAGGAAGTTGCAAGGGATATTCATTTAGAAGATAAGTTAAATAAGTATCCTAAAGAATTATCAGGAGGACAGCAAAGGAGAGTTGCCTTAGCACGAGCGGTTATATCAAAACCAAAATTGTTATTGCTAGATGAACCTTTTACTGGATTAGATAAAGAGATTAAATTAGAGATAATGAATTTAGTGAAGATTATAAGAGAGAAATATAATACATCAATAGTCTTTGTTACTCATGATTTATCTGAAGCGGAATATTTAGAAGCGAAATGTATTGAGTTTAAAAAAGGGGAGAGTCTTTAATGAAAGTAATTTATGATTGTGATAACACCATGGGAATTAACTATAGAGATATTGATGATGGATTAACTTTGTTATATCTTTATAAAAATCCTCATGTTGATTTATTAGGAGTTTCACTAACATTTGGTAATGATATTTTAGAAAAAGTAATCGAAAGCACAAAGGCATTAGTTTCTAAGTTTAATATAGATATTCCAGTTTATTTTGGGAATAAAAATGAGGAGAGTTTTTTAGAAAATTCTGCGGCAAGGTTTCTTGTAGAAGAAACAAAAAAACATCCAAATGAAATTACAATTTTGGCAACTGGATCTTTAAAAAATATTGCCGATGCTTATCTTCTAGATAATAAAGTGTTTGAGAGAATAAAAAATATTGTGATTATGGGAGGTATTACTGAACCATTGATAATAAATAAAAAGGTAATGAATGAATTAAATTTATCAGTAGCTCATAATAGTTCTTTTGAGGTTCTTTCAAATGTGAAGAATCCAGTTATCTTAACGGGGAATACTTGTTTAGAGTCTAAATTATTTTTAGATGAAGTTAAGGGTATAATTTCATCTTTTAAAGGATACAGCATAGAATTATATGAAGAATGTAAACAGTGGATAGAATACCATAGTAAAGATTATAATATTGATTACATAATAATTTGGGATTTATTAACTGCGGTATATGTCACTAACCCTGAAATATTTATAGATGAAGAATATTTAGTAGAGATAAATAGGGATTATTTAAAATCTGGTTTTCTAAAAATAGCAAAATGTAACTCTAGTTATATCGAAATTAGAGGATAGAGAAAAATATATTGAGATTGTAAAAAAAACATATGAATTGAAATAAATGTGAAAAATCTATTGTTAAGTAATTTTAACAGTAGATTTTTATTTTCTAATGGATTAATTTTGAATAGTTTAAAATAATATGATTACAAAATTAAATTTAATATATAAATTATTTAAAGTTTGAGATGAAAAAATTATTATTTTTCTAAATATATAAATAATGTAATTTTGTTTGATTAATAATTAGATAATATCAATAAGATATGATAAAAAATATAAAATATCCCCTTTATAAATAGAAATTATGTAAACTATTGAGTGTTGAAAGCGTATTTAAAATGTTGTATTATAAAAGATGTATAATATAACTAATAATTACTAATTAAATTTAATATTTAAAAATTTTTAAAAATATAAGTTAAAGTAATTAAAGGATATTATAAATTAAAATAAAGAGGTATTAAATTATGAATACAAAAAAAATAATTACTTTAATAATGATGGGGGCATTAACTATAGGTACAGTTGGATGTGCAAATAATAGTAACAATGGAGTAACAAGTGGAAAGCATAAAGATACTATTGTTTATGGGATTTCTACCTCTCCTTCTGGTGTATTCAATCCATTATTAGCAGATTCAAAATATGATGATGCAGTAGATTCAGTTGTTTATAGTTCATTATTAAAATTAGATAAAAACCAAAATGTAGAACCCGATTTAGCTGAAAGTTATAAAGTATCTGACGATAATCTTAAAGTCACATTCAAATTAAAAAAAGATCTAAAATGGAGTGATGGGCAAAAATTAACTGCAAAAGATGTTGAGTTCACATTAAAATCATTGGCTCACAAAGACTACCAAGGAGCAAATTATAATTTTGTTAAATCAATTGTTGGAGCAGAAGATTATAATGCAGGGAAATCAAAAGAAATCCAAGGTATCAAAGTAGTAGATGAAAGTACTATTGAATTAACATTTGTTAAAGCTTATTCACCAGCATTAATTAATATTGGTACAACAGGAATTATTCCAGAGCACATTTGGAAAGATGTTGAACCAGGTAAATGGAAAACAGCAACAGATAAGTTGAAAAAACCTGTCGGAAGTGGGCCGTATAAATTAGAATCATTTACAGAAGGAAGCGAAGTTAAATTTGTAAAAAATGATAATTATTATGCTGGAAAACCAAAAACAGAAAAACTAGTTTATAAAGTAGTTAACGATGATACAGTAGGAGCAGAGTTGAAAAATGGAGGAGTAGATATAGCTGATGTTTCTAATTTGAAAGATGCTGATAGAAAAGAACTAGAAAAAAATAAATTTGTGATGAAAAAATATGCCAATAATCTATTCCAATACATGGGAACAAATTTAAGAAATAAAACTCTTCAAGATAAGAATATTAGAGAAGCATTCATCTATGCTTTAGATAGAAAATCTATGGTAGATAAACTGTTAGAAGGTAATGGTACATTAGTTAATACACCTATGTTATCTTCATCTTGGGCATATCCTAAAGCTGAAAAACTAGAAAAATATGACTTTAATGTTAAAAAAGCTAAAGAATTATTAGAAAAATCAGGATATAAAGATACAAATAACGATGGTTATGTAGATAAAGATGGTAAAAATCTGGAGTTCACTTTAGATGTACCAACAGGAAATAAATTAAGAGAACAAACTGCTCAAATTATTCAAGAGAACTTGAAACAAGCAGGGATTAAAATTAATTTAAATACTATGGAATTCAAAGCATTAATGCAAAAAGTAGTTGCAAATCACGAATTTGAGTTATATATGATGGGGAACAACTTACCTGCTGATCCAGATTTAACATCTTATTGGAGCTCAAAAGCTGTAAGTGATGTTAAAGGTAAAGAAGGATGGAATATATCTGGATTGAAGAGTGCAGAAGTAGATAAATTCTTAGAAGAAGGTATTAGTTCATTTGACATAGAAAAACGTAAAGCAGCTTATGAGAAATTTGGAATATACATGAATAAAGAGCTTCCATGGATTTACTTATACGAACAAAATATTGTTAAAGCATTCAATCCAAAATTAAAAGGTTTCGAACCTTCAACATTAAGAGACTTTTCTGACGCAGCTAATTGGGAAATAGAAAAATAAAAAAATGAGAACAAGAGGATGTGTCTGCATCCTCTTGTTAGTAATTAGAGGTGATATATTTGTTAAAGTATATTTGTAAAAAATTAATATTGTCCATTTTTGTTATATTTGGAATATCATTAATAATATTTGTTTTAATAAATTTGCAACCTGGAAATCCGTATAGCTCAATGATTAATCCGAATGCCTCACCAGAAGTTTTTGAAAATATGCTTAGGAATTTGGGCTATTATGATCCATTGTATATTAAATATTTTAAGTGGTTGGTTAATATGTTAAATGGTGAGTTTGGATATTCGATAAACTTTTCTCGTCCAGTAACAGAAGTAATATTTAATAGACTTCCTAATACATTGATATTATCAGGTGTATCGATAATGTTTACGCTTATTATTAGTATAGTACTAGGATATGTTTCAGCTGTAAAAGAAAATAGTATATTAAACAAGTGTATATCAATTTTTAGTTTTATAGGTATATCAATTCCTACATTTTTTGTCGGATTACTTGCTATAAAATGGTTGTCTTATGATTTAGGCATTTTCCCAACTTCTGGAATTTCAGATGCCAGGGAGAATAAAGAAGGGCTTGCTAGAGTATTTAATGTATTATACCATACGATATTACCTGCACTAGTATTATCATTAACTCAAGCAGCAAGTTTTACACAATACATAAAAGAAGAGTTTATTTCAGTAAAAAATAGTGACTATATATTGTTGGCAATATCAAAAGGAGAGTCATATAAAAGGGCTATGATTACACAGGGATTCAGAAATATGTTAAATCCAATTTTAACATTATTATTTATACAAATTCCAACGTTATTTTCGGGAACGTTAATAACAGAAACTATATTTGTTTGGCCCGGTATCGGAAAATTAAGCTATGATGCAATATTAAATCGGGATTATCCTTTAATAATGGGAATACTCTTTATTGCTTCAATAATAATTATAGTTTCTAACTTATTAGCGGATATCTTGTATATTCTTAATGATAAAAGAATAAAATATTAGGCAGGTGTAACATAAAGTATGAAAAATAAATATTTGTTATATATAGGAATGTTAACTATGGGAACAATAATACTATCTACAATAATACTCCCTTTTATGATTTCATTGGATTTTGAGAAAATAGATTTATTTAGTTTGAATTCTTCTCCATCAAAAGAGCATTTATTAGGGACAGATTCTTTGGGTCGTGATGTATTTTCTAGGATTGTTTACGGTGTAAGGGTGTCCTTATTGGTTGGTATATTTGCGACATTTTTCCAACTTATAATAGGTGTAGTTATAGGTGTTTTGGGAGGATATTTTAAAGGGAAAATTAGTTTATTTATATCAATAATTATAGATGTATTTATGAGTTTTCCTTTTTTAATAATTGGTATTGTAATTTCTTCTATTTTAGGGCCAAGCATAGTAAATGTAATTATTATTATTAGTATTTTTCAATGGACTGAAGTAGCAAGGATAATACGAGCAGCAGTTTTAAAAGTTTGTGAAGAAGATTTTGTAAAAAGTTCTAGGATCATTGGTTTTGATTTTATAAGAATTATTAGATTTCATGTAATTCCAAATATTTTGAAACAAATAATTGTAGCATCTACTATAGCAATGGCTAATGCTGTACTAATTGAAGCTTCGTTAAGTTTTTTAGGATTGGGTGTAAAACCACCAATGCCTAGTTTAGGAAATATATTGGAATCTGCTCAAAATATAACAGCTATTCAAAATTATTGGTGGCAATGGATTCCTGCCGGGATAATTACAGTTCTTATTGTTTTTAGTATAAATTCAATTGGTAGAGGTTTAGAACAGATATATAAGTAGGAGGGAAAATGTTAGAAGTAAGAGATTTAAAAATTAAATTAAATGATAAGATATTGGTAGAAAATATAAATTTTGAGTTAGAATCTGGAAAAGTTCTTGCATTGGTAGGAGAATCTGGAAGTGGTAAGAGTATTATTTGTAGAAGTATACTGGGATTAAATAAGTATGTGAATGATGAATTAATCACAGAAGGAAAAATACTCTTCAGAAGTATGGATTTATTAGAGATAAAAGAAAAGGAATTTTCTAATATAAGAGGTAAGGAGATATCTATGATATTTCAAAATGCAATATCTACATTGAATCCACTTAGAAAAATTGGGAATCAAATAGCGGATATTTTCAATATTCATTCATCATTATCAAAAGCTGAAATTAAAAGTAATGTTTTAAATTTATTAAAAGATGTGAAATTAGAAAATTACAAGGATGTATATAATATGTATCCCCATGAATTAAGTGGAGGCATGGCTCAAAGGATAGTTATAGCAATTGCAATAGCACTAAAACCTAAACTTATTATAGCTGATGAACCAACCACTTCTTTAGATTCGAGAACACAAGAAGAAATTTTAAATTTATTATTAGGTCTTTCTAGAAAAAACAATACTGCTATATTATTTGTAAGTCATGATTTAGAAGCGACTAGATTAATAGCTGATGAGATAATCTTACTGAAGAATGGAGAGATAATAGAATCACAAAATGTATATAATTTTTTCAATTCACCTAAAAGTTCATACGCTAAAAAATTATTAGACTGTACAATTTTGAAAAAATTACCTAATAATAGATTTTATACAGGAGAGGATTAGAGTGTTAAGGGTAGAGAATATATGTAAACAATTTAATGATAAACAAGTATTATCTAATATATCTTTTTTACTAAAGGAGAATGAAATATTAGGGGTATCTGGTATTTCAGGTATTGGGAAATCGACTTTAGCTAAAATATTAGTGAATATTGAAGAGATGGATAGTGGAAGAGTATATTATAATGATGAATTAATTCTTAGTAATTCTTTTTCTATTTTTCAAGATAAAAAAAGTGGGAAAAGAATCCGTAAAGAAATACAGTATATATTTCAAAATCCATATTCATCGTTAGATAAAAAACAAAAGATAGGAAGGACACTAGAGGAAAGTATACAGGTGCAATTCTCATTAACTAAAATCGAAGTATTAAATAAGATTAATGAGTTATTAAATAAATGTAACTTAACCACAGATATATTATCAGAATATCCTCAAGAATTAAGTGGAGGACAATTACAACGAATCAATATAATAAGAGCATTGTTATTAGAACCTAAGATATTAATTTGTGATGAAATAACAGCTTCTTTAGATGTATTTACTCAAAATGAAATTTTGAATCTGTTATTAGATTTAAAAGATGAATATAACTTAAGTTACTTATTTATTACACATAGTAATGTAATTTTGGATAAATTTTGTGATGGGGTTATCGAATTAAAATAACTGAGTATAAAATATTAAAAGAGTATTAAAAAATCATAGGATAATAAAAAATATCGACTGAAATAATCAAGTTTCAGTCGATATTTTTTATATATTAATAAGTCTTAGTATCTTATCATAATAAGTATAATCATTTTCTAAAATATTTTTTTCATTTTTCACAAGTTCGGGTTCATCGGTAATAATAGCATCTGCGGAACTTTGTAAATATTTGGTAATTAACGCTGGATCGTTTATAGTCCATACAAAAACTTGTTTATTTTCTTTTCTAGCTTGCTCGACTAGACGATCTCTATACGAGAAGTCTTCTATGACGAAAAAGTCAACATTACTATGATGAAAATTTCCGAATTGAAGAGGAATAACATAACCAGTTTCTAAGTTTGGTACTTTTGTTTCTAGCTCTTCCATAACTTTAGAGTTTAATGACATAAACTTATAATTTTCAAGTTTTAATCTCTTAATTTCATCAATTAATATGTCGATATAATTAGATGGTTCAGCTCCATGGGGTTTAAGTTCGATTACAAGCTTCATGTTTAATTCTTTTGCTTTATTTACAAATTCTTCTAATGATGGAATTTTACTAGTATAATAACCTTGTTTAATTGTTAAACCTACTACTTCATTAAAATTCATATCTTGAACTCGCTTATTCAATCCTGCAAGTCTTTTTAAATTATAATCGTGCATAACTACAAATTTATTGTCTTTTGTTAGAATAATATCAAATTCTACGTAATCAGCACCAACTTCAGCCGCCCCTTCAAGCGCTTCTATTGAATTCTCTACACCTTTAGCAACATATCCACGGTGAGCGATAGTCACAATGTTTTTGTTAACACCATTTCCGTATATATTAAAACCATTCACAAGAACGGCAACAACAATAATTATAGTGGTTAGTGTTACTACCAATCTTGATTTTTTCTTATTTTCATTAAGATTATTAACAAGTTTTTCGGATATTTCGTTATGATCTATTAGAACTGTTATTAATGAAGTTATAACCGTTACTTTTGAAATAACACCTAAAAAGAAGATAATTCCACTTATCGACGAGAAAAATAGTGTTTGTATAATTGGATTATTACCATCCTTATCGAAATAGATACAAATGTATGTAATTACACCAGTTAAAACTGCAGCAATTAATAAATATATTATTTCAAATAATAGTATAGTTAAGACTAGTTTTCTTTTGCCGGTTTTTGTAAGTTCCCAACTTCTTTTAATACTATCTAGTATATTTTCATCTCCAACAGCAGTTAGTGGAAGGGTAAAAATTAGTCGAAGATTCAGATAAGCAAAAACTATCATAATTAATCCCCATACAATAAGCCCACTGTTAGTCTTCATAATTTCACTACTTATAAATTTTGGTATAAATAAATTCTTTGCAAGAACAGATTTTACTCCAAAATTTATCGTGGGTATGGTTATTAAAAAGTAAAATATAAAAAATAAGGTTTGAAACCCTGCAAGATTCTTCGTCTTATTCCACGCATTGTCTAATATACTTCGAAAAGAATATTGTTTTTCTGTTAATTGACCGTAAATGGTGAAGGTCAATATAGAAAACTCAATAAACATAAAAAATGCTACAATAAGAACTAGTAAGTTTAAAATTATAAAACTATAGGGATTAGTGAGGATATGTAGAATATTGTTTTTATCTAAATGCTCTTCACCTGCAAGAGTAAGAGCAAGTTGAAAAATTCTAGAAATAATCCATAAACCACAAATAAGCATTAGCTGAATAATTGCGGCAATAGATATATATGTAAATTTATAACGATTTATATTTTTTAGAACATTGGAAAATAAATTATAAATCTTAAAATCCATGACAACCTCACTTTCTATAGTGTTTTTATGCTATTTGATTATATCAAAATTACTATTTTCAAGCAAGAAATAGAAGTGTTAAAAAATAAATATAGTAACGTTACCGTTTCTCTTGACATTTGTTAGCAAAGAGGTGTACAATAGAAAAAGTAACGTTACCATTCTTGTTTGGTAATTGTTAAATGTTATTATATAAATTAAAAATAAAAAGGAGAAATAACTATGGATTTAAAAAAAGTTGTAACTGAAGTAGTTGAACATAGTGGTGGTGAAAAAAATATTAGCTCTGTTGTTCACTGTGCAACTCGACTTCGTATAGAATTAAATGATGAGAATAAATACAACAAGGAAAAACTTGAAGATATTGAAGGAGTTAAAGGTGTATTCTTTAATAATGGACAACTTCAATTAATCTTTGGAAGTGGATTAGTTCAACAAGTTTTTGCTAAGTATAACGAGGTTTACAAAGGCGGAGCTTCAAGTGAAGATGAAGGAGAAAAAACTACAAGTAAGAAACGTAAAGGAAATCCACTACAACGTTTTGTAAAAATGTTAAGTGATATTTTCGTTCCGATTATTCCAGCGATTGTTGCTGGTGGTCTTTTAATGGGTATTAACAACGTATTAACAGCGAAAGATCTATTTTACACTGGAAAATCAGTTATTGAGGCTAACCCTGGTATTGCAGGTCTTGCAGATATGGTTAACGTATTTGCCAATGCGCCGTTTGTATTCTTACCAGTATTAATTGGGTTTTCTGCAACTAAACGTTTTGGTGGGAATCCATATCTAGGAGCAGCTCTTGCAATGTTAATGGTGCACCCAGATGTAATGAACTTCTATACATTTGGTAAATTAGATCCAGCTACTAATCAACTATTAGCACCAGCTGTAGATATTGTTAACCAAAGTGGGCAAGTAGTAGAAGGTTTACAAAAAGTAACAACTCTACAATATTGGGATGTATTTGGATTTAAGATTGCAAAAGTAGGATATCAAGGTACAGTATTGCCTATCTTAGCGGCAGCATGGATTCTTGCGACTATCGAGAAATTCTTACGTCGTGTAACACCATCATGGTTAGATAACCTAACTACACCATTAATTTCATTATTCGTAACTGGATTTGTAACATTTGCATGGATGGGTCCAGTTCTTCGTGAAGCAGGTACTCTACTTGGAGAGGGATTACAATGGTTATACACTAATGGTGGATTTATTGGAGCTGGTATCTTTGGTCTATTATATGCACCAATCGTTATTACTGGACTTCACCAAAGTTTCGCAGCTATCGAAACTCAATTATTAGCTGCAACAGGACTAACATTTATTTTCCCTATCGCATCTATGTCAAACGTAGCACAAGGTGCAGCAGTTTTAGCAGTATTAGTATTCTCTAAAAACACAAAAATGAAATCAATCTCTTCTGCATCAGGTATTTCTGCATTACTAGGTATTACAGAACCAGCGATGTTTGGGGTTAACTTAAGACTTAAATATCCATTCTACGGAGCTATTGCAGGAAGTGCGGTAGGAAGTGCTTGGATTGGACTTAATAAAGTATTTGCATCAGCATTAGGAGCAGCTGGTCTTCCAGGATTTATTTCAATTCCTGCAAACCACTGGTCAACATTCGCTATTGGTTTAGCATTATCATTTATCGTTTCATTCTCAGTAACAGCATATTTCTTCAAAACTAAGAAGGAGCTTGTAAATGCTAGCTAATAATTGGAAACAAAATCTTCATTTAGAACCTACTAAAGGATGGCTGAATGATCCTAACGGATTAGCTTATTTTAATGGTAAGTATCATATTTTTCACCAATATTCATATGAAGTAAATGGTGGACTAAAATTATGGTACTACTATACTAGTAGTGATTTAAAAAATTATGAAGATCGTGGCGTTTTCTTAACACCAACTATTGAAGAAGAAACACATGGTGTGTATTCAGGAAGTGCCAATATAGAAGATGGAAAATTAGTCTTCTATTACACAGGAAATGTGAAATATAAAGGAGATTATGACTACGTTCATGCTGGACGTGGTCATAATACCATATCTTTTGAAACGGAAGATGGAATTAATTTTACTGAGAAAAAATGTCTACTTAAGACAGATGATTACCCTAATATGTCAAATCATGTTAGGGATCCAAAGATATTTGAAAAAAATGGAAAAAAATATCTAGTGCTAGGTGCTAGAGATAGTAATGATTATGGATGTTTATTAGTATATGATAAAGATACTCTTAAACCATATAAAACTATTTATTCACAAAAAAATCTAGGATTCATGTGGGAATGTCCTGATTATTTTGAAGTAGATGGAAAAGAAATATTTATGTTTTCACCTCAAGGTATTACAAGAATGTACCCATATTATGAAAATATGTATCAAATTGGATATTCAGTTGTAGAAGAAGGAATAGAGAATGTAGAAAAAATAAATAACTTTAGTCTATTAGATTATGGCCATGATTTTTATGCGTCACAAACATTTTTAGATGAAGATAATAATCGTGTACTAATAGGATGGATGTATGTTCCAGATAGTAGTTATACAAACCCAACATCAAAATTTGGGTATCAAAACTGTTTAACAATACCTCGTGTATTAAATTATAAAGATGGAAAATTATGTCAAATATTACATAAATCAGTAAAAGAATTATTAGGTGAGAATATTAAAAATAGTGATTTTACAGAAAAAACATGGTATTATAAACAAGAACATGATCAAGAGTTTGAAATCGAAATAGCTGATTTTAAAGTAAGTTATAAAGATAATGAATTAAAAGTAGATTTTGGGACTAGTGGCTATGGACGTGATAATAGAAAATATAAAGTAAACATAGAAAATGTAGAAATAGTTTTTGATAGCTCATCTATAGAATTATTTGCTAATGATGGATCTTTTACATTATCAACTAGATTTTATCCAAATAATCATAATGTGAAAATTTCAGCAAATAATTATGTAGCACAAAAACTAGGAAAGATAGAAATTAGAGAGGAGAACTAGAATGGCAGTTTTATGTATAGGAGAAATGCTAATTGACTTTATTGGCGAAGGTGTAGGTAAAATCGACACTGTTAAATCTTTTAAAAAAGAAGCTGGGGGATGTGTAGCTAATGTTGCATGTGTCACTCAAAAATTAGGGCATAAAAGTTATCTATTAACATCGTTAGGAGAAGATGGCTTTGGGGATTTCCTAGAAAATACTTTAAAAAAAGAGAATGTAGATTGCAAATATGTAAGCCGTAAAGGACATAGCTTTACGCCATTAGCATTTGTTTCTTTAGATGAAACAGGAGACCGTTCATTTAGTTTTTACTTCAAAGGTTCTTCAGCTTTAAAAATTAGTAAAGAAGATGTAGAAAAAGTGGATTTATCTGAAATAGAGGCAATACATTTTGCTAGTATTGCTATTCAAGAAGAATCAAAAGATAGCCACCATCTTTTACTAAAAAAAGCAAAAGAAGCTGGAGTTCTAGTTTGTTTCGATGTTAACTTAAGATTTAATCTTTGGGAAGATAAAAAAGTATATTTAGAAACAATTAAAGAATTTTTACCATATGTTGATGTAATCAAGGTTGCTGATAATGAACTTGAATTTTTAACTGGTACAACAAATATTGATGAATCTTTAGAAAAAGACTTTTCTCACATAAAAGTTGTTCTTTATACTAAAGGAGAACACGGAGCAGAAGTATATTATCAAGATAAAAAAGCTGTAACAGAAATTCCAAATGTTAAGGCAATTGATACTACAGGGGCTGGGGATGCTTTTGCTGGGTCATTTCTGTCTAAACTATTAAATCATAGTAATCTTGATGAAATAACAGAAGAAGAATTATCGGAAATGGCAACATTTGCGACAAACTACGCTAGCTTAACGACGACAAAAACAGGAGCTATTTCTAGTTATTTAACAGAAGAAGAGTATAAAAATTTAATATAAAATAAACTATTAGGTAAATTGAATATTTTTCAATTTACCTTTTTTATTTTTTCCAAGAAAATTGTTGAATCATAAATATTTTAATAAAAAATAATATGATTTTATTTATTTTGGTTATTATTTTTAGTTTGTACATTTTTCCTTGTTATTCCAGTTTTTTTATATGTTAAATCTTATTAGGTAAAGTATATATTATACTTTAGATTATATAAATTATAAAATAATAATTAGAAAAAGGTAGTATTTTAGTTTACATAACAAAAAATAATAATTCAAATATTATTGTTTTTTTGTTATAATGCTATTATATAAACATAAGTAGAGGAGTTAAATTTTTAATGCAAAATTATTCTTTAAAAAATGATTTTTTAGGAGAGTTAATTGGGTCATTTATCTTAGTTCTTTTTGGAACAGGTGCGGTGGCTGCAGCTGTCCTATATGATGCCCACCAAAGTTTATTCCAAATTGGTATGATTTGGGCATTAGCAGTAACTTTTGGTATTTATATGACTAGACACCTAAGCAATGCTCATTTTAACCCAGCAGTTTCAGTAGCAATGGTTTTTACAGGTCGTATGAGTGCAAAAAGATTACCAACATATATAGCAGGACAATTTATAGGCTCATTATTAGGTGCATTAACTGTTTATGGTATATATGGTTCATCAATAGCTCAATATGAAGCTAAGAAAAATATTGTTAGAGGTACTTTTGAATCTGTAACAACAGCGAAAATGTTCGGTGAATATTATAATCAACCTGGAGGATATACTATTTCAATGCCACTTGCTATTGCTGTGGAGGCATTGGGAACATTCTTATTAGTACTTATTATTTTCTTATTTACTGAAGGTGCAAACGTAGGAAGACCAAATGATAATACAGCTCCAATTTTAATTGGGTTAACTGTAGGTTCACTTCTTGCACTATTAGCATCTATTACACAAGCTGGTATGAACCCAACACGTGACTTTGCACCACGTTTAGTAGCGTGGATGTTCGGATGGGGTAATGCTGCATTCCCAGATTCAAGTGGTGGATTTTTCTGGGTATATATTCTAGCACCACTTGTTGGAGGTGTTTTAGCTGGATATTTCTTTATGAAAGTATTAGAACCAGCTATGAAAAAACAATCAGAATTAAATAAATAAAATATACTTTTAACTGAAGGAGAAAGTTAATATGTCAAACAAAACAGAATTAATTTTAGTAGGTGGCTTTTTAGGCGCTGGGAAAACAAGTCTTTTATGGGAAGTGGCGAAACGCTTAAACTCAAAAGGGCGTAAGGTAGGGTTAATTACTAATGACCAAGCCAGTGAATTAGTTGATACATCATTTTTAGAAACTAATAATGATATTGTTGAAGAAGTAAACGGAAGTTGTTTTTGCTGTAACTTTGGTGGATTTGCTGAAGCAATTGCACACCTTCAAGAAGCAAATAACAGTGATATTATATTAGCTGAACCCGTTGGTAGCTGTACAGACTTATCAGCAACAATTATGCAACCACTAAAAGAAAAATATAGCGATAAAGTAAATTTAAAACAATTAACAGCATTAGCAGATCCAACTCGTTTAAGAGCTGTACTAAAAGATCACTCAAACCCTGGAGATTACATTATCTATAAACAATTTGAAGAAGCAGATGTAATCTTAATTAATAAAACAGATTTATTATCAGAAGCTGAGTTATCTGAACTAGTAGAACAAACTAAAAAAGAATTCAATAATGAAAATGTTCTTACAGCAAGTGTAAAAACTGGTGAAGGACTAGATATATGGTTTAACTATATTATTAATAGTGAAAAAGAAGTAGGACGTAGAATAGTAGAAGTTGATTATGATACATATGCTGATGGTGAAGCGCTATTTGGTTGGTTAAATGGAACATATAGTGTAGCAAAAGAAGAAAACTTCAATGAACTTGCGGCTGCATTTTTAACTAATTTAGGAGAACGATTTGATTCTCAAGGATTAAACGTAGGGCATGTTAAATTCTTATTACAAGGTAAAAATGAAGGTATTGTAGGTAATATCGTTGGTAAAAAAGAAACTGGAAGTTTACGTACACTAGATAGTAAAAGTGATGATGTGTACTTAACAGTTAATGCACGTGTAGAAGTTCATCCTGATACTCTTATTGAAATAATCAAAGAGGAAGTAGAAAGAGTATTTAGCGCTGTAGGTTATAAACAAGAAAAACTTAACGCACTTATCCCTGGGCGACCAAATCCTACATTTAGATATAGAGAAATCGTTAAGCTGTAATTTTAGTAAAATAATAATAATTATGGTAAAATATCAATAAGTGATAGTTGCTTGGATGTCAATTCAAGTAACTATATTTTTACAGGAGGAAGATGCATGTCAAATAATAATTTAAAAATTAGATTATCTGTAGATTCTTTTTATGATAGTATATCAAAGAAAAAACAAAAGACAAAAATAGATCCTAAAAGACTAAGTAAATCATTAGGATATGATGAAAAAATTATTAATGAATTTCCTGATGAAATTAATATGGGGTTATCATGTGGTAATCCAGTTAATCATTTGAAAATAAAAGAAGGTCAATCTCTTATTGACTTAGGTTGTGGAGCAGGAATGGATATCTTTATTACAAAGATGAAAAATCCAAAAGTAGGAACTTTATATGGGCTTGATAGATTAGATTCTATGTTAGAAAAAGCCAAAAAAGTTCGAGACAATAAGAAGTTCGATAATATTGAGTTTATAAAAGGAGAATTAATCGATATTCCTTTAGAAGATAAATCAGTAGATAGAGTAATAAGTAACTGTGTTATTAACTTAGAACCTGATAAACAAAAAGTATATGATGAAATATATCGAATACTAAAAGATGATGGTATGTTTGTAATATCTGATATTCTTCTTAAACAAGAATTACCAACTGAATGGAAAAACTCTGAAAAGCTGTACTGTACTTGAGTTGCAGGTGCTCTTCTGGAAGAAGAGATGGCGAATATAATAATAAAAGCAGGGTTTACAAAGTTTCAAATTATTAATTCTGATGTAACAGATGAATATGCTGAAAAATGGGGTTATGGTAAAGGGATGAAAGACTATATCCAAAGTGGTTTATTAATTGGTAGAAAATAAACTTATAATGAATTAAGGTTACAAAAAAACTTACTTCATTAATTTTGGTAAGTTATATAAATAATATTAGTTCTTTAAACTTGATTTTAGTTACTTTTACTATAATTAGAATGAAATATATTATAGATTGGAGTGTAAGGAATGAGGATATTACTTGCAGAAGACGAAAGAGATTTGGCTGATGCACTCGAAGCAATGCTAAAACACAATAATTACTCGGTTGATACTGTAGATAATGGACAAGACGCCTTAGACTATCTAATGTTGGATGACTATGATGGAGCAATATTAGATGTTATGATGCCTAAGATGGACGGTGTAACAGTAGTTCAAAAATTAAGGGAAAATAAGAAAAGTACACCAGTATTACTTCTTACTGCAAAATCAGAGATAGAAGATAAAGTATATGGTTTAGATAGTGGTGCTGATGATTACCTAACAAAACCATTTGTTATTAAAGAGCTATTAGCTAGAGTTCGATCAATGACAAGAAGACAAACGACATTTACTAGCAATGTTTTAGAACTAGGGAATGTAAGTCTAAGTAAATATACTTTTGAACTTTCTACTGAAAAAGATAAAGTAAGATTATCTAATAAAGAATATCAAATGATGGAAATGCTAATGCGTAATCCAGGTAATGTAATTCAAACGGAGCAATTTTTAGAAAGAATTTGGGGATATGATAGTGATTCAGAAATAAATGTAGTGTGGGTTAATATTTCATATTTAAGAAAAAAATTAAAAGCATTAGATGCAAATGTACAAATAAAAGCAACTAGAAATGTTGGGTACACATTGGAGATAGTAGATGTTTAAGAGTCTTAGAAGAAAATTTGTTGCAACATCAGTAGCAAGTGTAGCGGTAGTAATAATATTAATGGCGAGCACTTTGAACTTTATTAACTATTATAAAATGGGGCAGAGGGTAGATGATTCATTATATGAAGCATCAAAATCTTCAGCCCTAGTAACTATTTTTAGTGATGGTGAAGAAGATATGATAGTTACAAAAAATACAGCTTCAAAAACACCAAATAATAATGGATTCTCCATTGCTAAAATAGATGAAAATAAAAATGTAATTCGATCATATCGTGATGATGTTTTAATTAAAGGTAAAGATGACCTGCAAAAGCTAGTAACAGACGCAGTAAATGAATCTAGTACTAGTGGATATGTTGGTACTTATAGATATTTAAAAGTAAATAATGATGCAGGTAACCTAGTATTATTATTAAATACGCAGCGTGATTTAGATTCATTCCATGCATTTATGAGAAATAGTATTATTGTTTCGTCGATAGTTATTCTTTCAGTTTTTATTTTATTAGTTTTAATTTCTAAAAAAGTAATAGCACCAATTCAACAAAGTTATCAGAAACAAAAACAATTTATTACTGATGCAAGTCATGAGTTGAAAACGCCGTTGGCAATAATACGTTCTAATACAGATGTGTTAGAGTTGGAGAACGGAGACTCTAAATGGACGAAAAACATTCAAAATCAAGTTGATAGACTAACGAGCTTAGTAAATAGTCTAGTAGTATTTAGTCGCATGGAAGAAAAAGATACTGCAGAAAAAGTTAAATTTAATTTATCTGAGTCATTACATGCGAGAATCGATGATTTTGAAGAACTTGCGAGTTTTCAAAAGAAACATATTATTGCAGATATTGACAATAATATATATTATAGAGGGGAACAGCAAGCGATTGTTCAATTAATGGATATATTATTAGAAAATGCAATAAAATATGCTACTAAAGAAACGAATATTAACGTAACCCTAAAGAAAAATAAAAAATATGCTATGATGAAAATTTCAAATCAAGCTAATGTTAAAAAAGGTGATTTAAGAAAAGTATTTGATAGATTCTATCGCTTAGATGAATCTAGAAATAGTACTGTAAAAGGCTATGGTATTGGTTTATCGATGGCAAAATTAATAGCTGAAAAACACAAAGAAGTAATAAAAGCTTATGCTCCAGAAGATGGAATTTTCAAAATAGAAGTTAGATTTACATTAGATGATAAAAGATAAGTAGAATGTAGGACTTAAAATGAATATAGTTTTAAGTCCTATTTTTACTTAATAAATACAAAATTAATCTTAAAAAGCTAGTATATAGATGAAAAACTTAGTATAATATACATATATGAATATATAGTATAAGCAATAAATTTTGTATTTATAAACATATTTAAGAGTAAGGAGGAAATTAAAATGATAAAGCATCTTGTTGAGTTGGGATTTAGAATTTTTGTTTTAGCAGGAATAGTTTATATGGTTAGTAAAGGTTATACTGATTTTAGTACAAACACAATAATAATTTCATTAGGATTATTAATAATTATTGGAGTACCATTTTTAATAAAAGTTTTTAATAAAGAGTTAGTAACTGATCAAAAAGATTATGGAACTAGTATTATTGCCGCTAACTATGTATTATTAGCATTTCTACTATTTGAAGCATTTATCAATAGAGACTTTGTTAAACAGCATATAGCAGTATTAGTTGTAGTATTTATTGTTCAAGCAGCATTAGCATCTAGTGATTTTACTGCAGTTTCAAAGAAAAAAAGAGGATAATAATATAAATTTAAATAATGATAGGAGTTGTGAAATATGAAACCTTTTAAAAGAACGGTAGAAAAAGTATTATCGTGGATAGCAAATGTATTTTTAATATTGTTTACAGGGGTACTTTGGTATATGCACAGTAGAGATATAATGCATGATCAAGGATTTGTTGTAAAATTTAAAGAAGAATTAGCAAAACGACCAAATACCAATATCGGTTACACAGCAGATGAGTTAATTAATCAGATGGCATTGGGGCTTAAGTATTATACAGTATTTTATATAGTATTAACTATTATTGCGATAATAGCGACAATTATAATAAAAAAACGTATTGTTGCCGGTGTATTACTTTTACTAGTTGCAATAATAACAGCAATTACTTCAGGAGGAGTATTAATACCTTGTTATTTATTACACTTTATAGCTGCAATAATGCTATTTGTTAGAAAAGAACCAGTACCTTTAGAAATAAACCAAGATCATATAGAGAGAGTTAATTATCTATAAAAGATTAATAGAAATAAGATTACATTAAATTTTTAATTTAGGTAATCTTATTTTTAATTTCTAAGAATTAATTTATATTTTATTTGCAAAAGTGAAGATAATATGGATAAAATAGTATATGAAATTTTTATTAATGGGGATTATATGGTATAATTTAGAGAGATAAATTGTAGAAGGATAAACTATTGTGAGATATAATTATAATAACGAAGTAATAAAAAAATTAAATATTACACAATTCATAAATAAGAATAATTTTAATAATGAAAATTATAATTTAGCTATATTTTGTGCATTAAGCGCAGTTTATGAACACTATAAGAAGGATGTAAAAGATATATCAACAACATCTTTGTTATTAGGCGATTATTATAGCTTCGAATATTATAGCCTGCTTCAAAAGGATTTAGATAAATTAAAATTATTAACAAATGTTATGAAAAAAGGATATTTAGACCTAATTAATAATAATAGTAGTATTAATAAATTCGTTGCAAATATTATTGGAACATGGTTTAGATTTTATAATTTGACGTTTGAAGATAAAGATTTGACAGAATTAACTAGCTTATAGGTGGAGAAAACAATGTTAAAACAATATGATGAACTAGTTCAGGAAGTCCTAGAAGATATTTTTGTTATTACTAAAAGTGAAGATAAAAAATTAAATCAAGTAATAAAAAAATATTTCTCAGCAGGAGGGAAGCGAGTTAGGGTATTGCTTCTATTAATCTGCTCAAAACTAGGGGACTTTAATAACAACAAAAAGAATATTATAAGAATGGCTAGCATTGTTGAAATTATCCATACGGCTAGTCTTATTCATGATGATATAATAGATAAAGCTGAAACTAGAAGAGGAAATATTACTTTAAATAAAGAGTTTGGAGATGAGTTTGCCCTTTTAGTTGGTGACTATCTTTTTTCAATTGTCCTTAGGGAAGTTTCAGAATTTGAAAATGAACTTATACATAGTTATTTAGCAACTACATTAAAAGAGCTTTGTATAGGAGAATTAATTCAAGAAGATGGTTTATATAATTTAAATACAAGACGCTTAGATTATTTAAGAAAAATCAAAAGAAAAACTGCTATTTTAATTGCTTTTGCCACAGTTTCTGGAAGCATAATTTCAGGAGCTAAAAAAGAAGATGTAGATAGTAGTTATAGATTTGGGTATTATTTAGGTATGAGTTATCAAATAATTGACGACTATTTAGACTTTGCTGGAGGAGCTACCTCATTAGGAAAAGAAATTGGTCAAGATTTAGTAAATGGTAATATAACTCTACCTGCACTAATAGCTAAAGAGAAAAACGAAAATTTATTTTTAGATTTTAATAGAAGTATTAATCTTGAGAAAAAAAATGTGATTATAGATTATATTAAAAATAATAAAGATATTTTAGATGAAACTCTAAGTATTAGTCAAAGATATTTAGATAAAGCAGAAAACAGTATTGCTGAAATAAATGAAGAAGTAAATAAAGAATTAATCTTTATTATGAATAGATTAGCAAGGAGAGAATATTAGAATGGAAATAGAACAATTTTTAAATGAATTAGATAATATTGACTTTGAATCGATTGATAGAGAGCAACAAGAAAGTTTTCGAACTATATTATTAGACAATGGGTTATTTGATAAGGCATTAGAATTATCAGAAGTTATTTATAATCAAAATAAAGAAGATGATGCAGCAATAGAAAGTTATGTCCATAACTTAATGTATCTAGATAAAAAAGATGAAGCTCTAGTAGTTCTTTATAATTCACCGAAGACACCTGCTATACTGTATTTAGAAGGATTAATCTATAAGGAAGATGAACTTTTTGAAATTGCAGAAGAAAAATTTGTTCGAGCTAGAGAGCTAACAGACGTTAAAGAAGCTGTTAGGGCTATAGACAAAGAGTTGGTAGCAATTTATTTAGAAACAGGTCGTGAAGAAAAAGCAAAAGATATGAGTGAAAAAATATACCATGAGGAGCCATCATTAGAAAACTTCCAAGTAGCATTTGATAACTTAATAGCCTTAGGTATGTTTGAAGAGGCAATTAATTTTTATAAAGATTATGGTAAAGATTATGAAGATCCAAATGTAATATTTGCAGCAGCATTTGCTTACAACCAAATGCAAGATTTAGAAAACTCTAAATTGTGCTTATTAAAAATTATTTCAATAGCTCCAGATTTCCCAGAAGCATACTTACATTTAGGACATATGTCTAAAGGAGATGAGGCTAAAAAATACCTTGAGAAATACATAGAGTTACAAGGTTTAGCAATGAGCGCATACTTACACTTAATTTCTCTATATAAAGAAGATAGAGAATATGATAAAACTAGAGTATTGATGCAAAATGTGTTATCTACAATGGGAATTTCAGAAGAAACATTATTTATTTCTATAAATGCATTGAAATCTTTATATGAATATGATAAAATTCATGAGTTATATACTCAACATGCATTAATCCAAGATGATCCTATTCTTTTAGGAGCAGCACTAAATGCACTATCTGAAGAAGAAGATTACATCGATTTTGTTGCAGAAGAAGCTATAAGATATTATGATTTATTACATGATGAACCTACATATCCTGAAACATTAAAAAATGTTTATGCACTAACTGGAAACCAAGAGATTCTAGAAATAATTAAACATTTTGAACATCACCACGGACCATATGGTCATCATCATTAAAATATTTATTAACAGTAGAATGGAGGTGTAATATGAATTATAGTTTTAAAAATATTTATTCAAAAGCAAAAGTAGCTGTTGAAACGGATAGATATGTTATTTATCAAACATTAAAATCTAAATTGAACTTTAGTGGTAATTATCTTCTTATGAAGAAAGAAGCGGAAACTATAGAAGATTTAGAATATTATATAACGTCATGTCGAAACTTTTTCCGTGATAAAGGTGTTGATTTTATTCATATTGCTTCCTCAGAAAATACTAGTCTGCCTAAAAAACTTAATAAATATTTAAAAAAACAAGGATATAATGAAATTAATTTGGATTTATATCATCTAGATATTGATAATTTTATAGAGCAAGAGGAAACAGAGTATACTGTAGAATATTTACAAAAGAAAGATCTTAGTAGATATCTAAAATTTCAGTATGAAATTGATATTGAATCAAGTAATGAAGAATGGGCTGAGCATAATCAGGAATTATTGTATGATGAGATACGTTCAGAAAATATAAAACAATTAGTTGCTAAAGATGGTGAAAAAATTATAGCATCAGTAAATATAATTGTAAAAACAGATTATTTTGAAATAGATAATCTTTATGTTAGTAAAGAATATAGAAGAAGGGGTATAGCAATGCAACTATTAAGTTATGCTATAAAGAATGAAAACAAGTCAAATATAGTTTTAGTTGCAGATGCTAATGATACACCTAAATATATGTATGAAAAAGTAGGATTTAAGAAAATTTCAGAACAAGATTTTTATTTAAAATCTAAACTTTAATATCTATAATAAAGGTACCTAATATGAAAAGATAAAGGTATCTTTATTTTGTTGATATGAATTTTTTAGGAATATTCAAAAAAAATATTGATGTACAAAAAAAACTGTAGTAAACTAATACTATGAGTGTTTTGGCGAAGGAAGTGAGAAAAAGAGAAAATGAAAAAAATATTTAAAAGAATATTAAAGTTCTTTATTGAAACATCAGTAGTAATATTAATGACCTATGTTGTTTTTTCAGCTGGAGAATATTTAAAAGCAAAAAAAGATGCTGAAATAGCTCAGAATAATAGTGTTCAACAAATAGATAATAATGAACAGAAAGAACAAGAAAAAGAACAGCCAGCTCAAGAAAAGAAAAAGATGAGTAAAATTGAGTTAGATGAGGCTATGAATAATATAATAGCAAAATATAAAGGTAATAATGAAATTGGAATAGTATACAAAAATTTTTCAACAGGTTATAGATATGCCGTAAATGATGATAAGTATTTTACTGCAGCAAGTACAGTAAAAGTAGCTTATGCTATGAAGGTTTATGATAGAATCAAAAAAGGAGAACTATCAGAAGATACTGATATACCTTATAATAGTAGCGACTTAGAAGAGGGTGCTGGAGATATTACTAACAAACCTAAAAAAAGTAGCTATAAACTTGATTATGTTATTCAAAATATGATTCAATATTCAGATAATACTGCGACAAAAATGATTGTCGGTAGTGCTTCTAGTGCACAAACTACTTTAATTAACTATTTTGCTGAACTAGGAGTAACTCTTCCTGCAAAAGAAGCCAAAAACAATAGAGTAACACCAAAAATGATGGAAGCAGTGTGGACAAAATTATATAATGAGCGAGACAGTTATTCAAAACTTCTTGAATACTTAGAGAATTCAGAAGATAGTGAGTGGATAAAAAAAGGAATTCCAAATAAAAAAGTTGCAAGTAAATATGGTGGAATAAGTACTTATATGCACGATACAGCAATAGTATTTGGGAATGAAGATTATATGTTGTTAATTTATACTAATAACTTAAATCATTCTGGAGATAGTATTGCAAAAATGGCTAAATCAATTAATGAATTAACTGATAGTAATATGTAAGCGGTAAAGAGGACAGTAGAAATGCTATCCTCTTTATTTTTTTTGAAAATTAGTATGAAATAAATGTACTTACGTAACTAAATATGGTATAATTACTTGGTTATATAAAAAATAGTATATAAAAATGAGAACGCAAGGAGAAATAAATGACAACATTTGAAGAATTAGGAGTCAGTAGAGAAGTAGTAGAATCACTTTCTAAAATGAACTTCCAATCTCCTACAGGTATTCAAACAGAAACAATTCCATACGTATTTTCGGGAATTGATATCTTAGCTCAAGCACAAACAGGATCAGGAAAAACTGGTGCATTTGGAATACCAATCGTAGACATTGTAAGAAGAAGTGAAGAACTGCAATCACTAGTGTTAGCTCCTACAAGAGAATTAGCACAACAAGTTGGAGAACAACTAAGATTAATGGCACGTGCTAAAGGATTAAAAGTAAGTATAATTTTTGGTGGAACAAGTATTGAAAGACAAATACAAGATCTAAAAAAACGTCCACAAATAGTTGTAGGTACACCAGGTAGAGTTATTGATCATATCAATAGAAGAACATTAAAACTAGATAAATTAACACATCTAGTTCTAGATGAAGCTGATGAAATGTTAAATATGGGATTCATAGAAGATGTGAGATTTATCCTATCTAAAATAACATCAAATCACCAAACATTATTATTCTCGGCTACAATGCCAAAAACAATTATGGAACTTTCTAAAGACTTTATGAAAGACTATAAACTTATAAAAACAATGAGTGATGAGGATCTAAATCCAGACATCAAAGAATATGCAACAATAGCTAGAGAAAATGAAAAATTAGAAACATTAGTTGGTTTTTTAGATGTTCAAAATCCTAACTTAGCAATTGTCTTTGGACGTACTAAACGAAGAGTAGATGAATTATCTAGTGCTTTAATCGCAAAAGGTTACTTAGCGGAAGGTTTACACGGAGATATCACACAATCTAAACGTTTAGAAATCTTACGTAAATTTAAAAATAATTCGTTACAAATATTAGTAGCTACAGATGTAGCAGCACGTGGGATAGATATTAGTGATGTAACACATGTTTATAACTTTGATATTCCTCAAGATACAGAAAGCTATACACACAGAATAGGTAGAACAGGTAGAGCAGGGAAATCTGGAGTTGCAGTAACATTCTTAAATCCAATTGAGATGCCATATCTAAAAGATATAGAAAATTCTCGTGGTGAAAGAATGAAGATGCTTAGACCTTATACAAAAGAAGAGGTTAAAAAAGCACGTCATAACAGATTATTTGAGGAAGTAGTATCTGAACTTTCAGACAACCATGTAGAGTTAAATAGCTTAGCTAATAAATTATTAGCTGAATCTAATGCAGAAAAAATAATAACAGTACTATTAAATAAACTTATTAATGATAAAAAAGAAGTTGATGTTGAACTTTCATTTGAAAAACCACTTCCTAGAAAACAAGAAAAAGGAAGAGGTTCTTCTAGATCAAATAATAGAAGAAGACGCTCTGATAATAGAGATAGAAAACCTAAAAATGAAAGACGTAGTACTGATAAAAAATTCTTCGACAAAAAAGGAAGAAGAATGCAAAATAAATAAAATTCAAATACTAAATTTGAAAGATAAAGGCCATCAAGTATATGGTCTTTATTTTTTTCCCTCATTGATGTAGAATATAATTAGTGGTTAATAAAATTTCTTTTTAATAAATAGAAATTTTATACTTGAATGGAGGAATAAAAAATGAGGGTTGAACTAGTTTCTGTAGGAACAGAATTATTATTAGGGGATATAGTGAATACTAATACTGCTTACTTATCAAAAGAATTAGCAGCACTAGGTATAGGGGTATATCGTCATACTACTGTTGGTGACAATCATGATAGATTAATTGATACTCTAAAAACAGCATTTTCAGAAAATGATACGGTTATAATTACCGGAGGATTAGGACCTACAGATGACGATATTACAAAAGAATGTGCTGCAGAATATTTTGGCCGTGATTTTTATTTTCATGAATACTCATGGGTAAAAATACTAGAAAGAATTGCGCGTTCTGGAATGAGTACGGTAACTAATAATAACAAAAAACAAGCAATGATACCTGAAGGAGCAATTATTTTAGAGAACTTTTGTGGGACAGCACCTGGTATAATTTTAGAAGAAGAGAATAAAAGAATTATATTAATGCCTGGGCCACCTAGAGAAATGAAAGATATGTTTGAAAAAAGCGTAAGACCATATCTTCAAAAGTTTAGTACAAAAAAATTTGTTTCAAAATATGTACGTTTCTATGGAATAGGAGAATCACTACTTGAGACAAAAATTAAGCATATTTTAGATAACCAAGATAATCCTACTTTAGCCCTATACGCAAAAACTGGAGAGGTACTATTAAGAATAACTGCTAGTGCAGATTCAATTGATGAATGTGAAAAATTGATAGATGGTCAACTTAAAGAAATAGAAGAAATAGCAGGGGATAAAATCTATTTAGTTGGAGGAGAAGATATATCTTCTAGTCAAACAGAACTACATAATGTAGTAGCTGGATTACTTATAGAAAACGAGCTTACTATCTCAATTGCTGAATCACTAACTGGAGGAAGATTAACTTCAATGTTGGTAGATAAAAGCGGTATTTCAAGCTCATTATTAGAAGGTATAGTTTGCTATTCTAATAAATCTAAAGTTTCTGCTTTAGGTGTTAAAGAGGAAACTTTAGAAAAGTATGGACCAGTTAGTGAGCAGACTGCTAAAGAAATGGTTCAAGGTATTGCTAAAAGACTTAATAGTGATATAGCCGTTGCAACTACAGGAATTGCTGGTCCAAATAGTGATGAAAGTGGAAAGCCTGTTGGATTAGTATATATAGCGACATATTACAAAGGTGATATAAATGTTGCCGAAGTAGAATTTGTAGGAAATAGAGAGCTAATCCGCACAAGAGCAAGCGTTGAAGCATTAAATGAAATAAGAAAAATTATTTTAAAAAATACATAGTTTTTGCTTGTAAAGTTCAAATATTTTTTGTATAATTAATAAAAATATAATATAAAGAAAAAGAGGAGATTTTTATGTATACGATAAACTTATCTAGTTTGGAGTCCCCAGATCCCAGGTTCTCGCAAGATGATGAATATTCCCAGGACTTCAATACAGAAATAGACTATGAAGATGAAATTTTAACTGATTATGCTGATGAAAGTTATAATGAGATAGAATTTAACACTCCAGATGAGGAGTTTTTAGATTACTCTAATGAGATGTTCCTTTACAAGGAGTATTCGTATGATTTTGCAGATGAACATGACTACGAATATGATGAAGTAAGTATATCTAATGATCAAATAATGTTAGAAAATATAAGTGAAATATAGTTAACATTTAAAGAATATACAACAGGGTTTTTTGCAAGTAATTAATACATACTTACAAGAATCCCTGTTTTTTATAACGTAATTTTTAGCTATATTTAAGCAATATCTATTATAATAATTGACGAAAAAATTTATAGATAATATAATAATTATTACAAGAAAGAGAATTAAGAAAGGAGGAGAATAAATTTGAAAAAAACTATTATTACAACATTTTTATGTATAAGCAGTTTTATTGTTTTTGATAATGTAGCGAAGGCTGACTATATAACAGATTATAATACGTCAGTAGAAGATACTGTATTTCAAAAAAGTATGTTTAATTTCGATTTAATACCTGAAACATCAAATTATTCTCTTCCAACAATAGATAAAAACATTTCTACACAAAACATTACCGAATTAGATTATACAGCAGAACTACTGAGCTATAAAAAGAATTCACAAAATTTCCTGATATTTTATTCACTGGATGAAAATAAAATTCCAACCGAATTGTTTAGAATAAAACTAGAGAAAAGTGGTAGTGGAAAAATTGTTAATAGAAGTTTATTAAACAAGATTAAACCAAATTCAACTTTAATAATGAATGTTATGAGTTTTGATATTAATAATGGAAAGATAGAAAATATAAAATATTCTAAGACTAGTAAAGAATACTATACTCAAAAAACTATTAATCTTATTGTAAAAGAAGGCGATAAAAAAGTTGTAACTAAACAAGTCACTTTGATTAATGAACCTAAAGATGGCAAAGTATTAGTAATTCCTTACGAGTTGGAAAAGTACCATAAACCCGACAAGTACTATTCATATACTAATGAAAAAGTGACTGTAGATGGTCAAGAGTACAATATAAATAATTTAGAAATACCATTTAATGCTAAAGAGATAGTTTTAGATCTTGCTAAAAATGAAGAGTACTGGCAAAAAATATCCGTAACATTTCCATCAATATATAAAGATAAAAATACTGAATATAGTATTAAGAAGAATTCAACTATTGGTGAACTTGTAAAAGAAACAAAATTACCTAATGAATTCGAAAAAAATAATGATTATACTTTTGATGGTTATTACATAGATGATAAGAAAATAACACAAAATGATACAACACAAATTAAAGAGGGACAAAATATAAAAGCAGTCTTTAAAACAAAAGTTATTTTAGATAATGGAAAAGATAAAAAAGAAGGAACTCTTTTAACAGGACAAAAACTAAGCGAGTTGGATACTGGTTTCTTTGAAAAAGAACACTACGATATAGAGAGTTATACATTGTATAATAAAGAAAACAATGAAAAAATTAAAGATATTAATAATCTTCAAGATGAAACAGTAGATAATAGTATAGTTATAAAAGCTAATTATAAAGAAAAACAACATACTTTAAGTGTTCGTCAAGACGACTATAATAAGCGTTTTGGTAGAGTAGATAGTAGTATTAGTGATAAAGACTTTACATGGAGTGAAGCTAAACCTGTTGGAGAATTTCTAAAAGAACTAAGAAGTAAGATAAAACCAAGTACTGGATATGAAACAGTATTTAGGATTAATAAGAATGTAGTGAAAGATAGTGATCATATTACTAAAGATGCTGTATTAGAGATTTATTTCAAAAAGAATGAATCTGATTGGGTTACAGTCCGTTTCAATGGGAGAGGAATAGATAAGTTCCTATCTGATGGCCAAGAGATGTTGGCAAATACTAGAATAGATACGATGATTAACTTACCGTCATCTACAGGTGAAACTTCAAGAGAGTTCTTAGGTTGGAAAGCTAATGATGATTATCTAATAGTAGGAGAGGATTCAAAAACTAAGAGAGTTTCTAAAGAAAAACTACTACAAACTAATGAACTTGGTTCAGTTGTTACGGAAAAAGGTAAGGATTTAGAATTTACTGCAGTTTATAGAGAAATTTATAAAGTGGAATTTGCTAAGACGCAAGTAGGAGAGATATTACTAGCAAATAATAATTCAAATATACTTGAAGTAGATGAGTTTAATAGTATAGGAGATTCTACAAAAAATAATAAACTTATTATATATCCAAGATCAGGATATAACTTAACTCATTTTATCGCAGATAAAAATGTAAAAGTTAAAATAGATAATGGTACAAAAGAAATATTTGCAGGCCAAAAAATTGAAGAAGAAGACATTTATAAAATTATTCCAACTTCTGATTTAAAACTAACACCAATTTTTGAATATTCATTATGTCCAGGGGATTTAAATGAAATGATTGAAAATAATAAAATTAAAACTGTGGAAGATGCATTAACGTTAGAATTTGAATCAAAAGAGGATATAAGAAAAATATTAGGCCCAATATACTATTTAAGATAATGAAAAAAAGCTTTGGAAAAAATCCAAAGCTCTTTTTTTATATGTTTGCAAGAAAATCCTCAACTTCTTGTTGAGTTTTTGAAAATTTAGAAACAAAACGACTTACTTCTTTATTATTTTTATATGCAACAAAAGAAGGTATACCCATAACGTCTAAGGCTTCTGTAATCTCAGAAAAATCATCACGATTAACATATACAAATTTAATATCATTAAATTTATTTACTGTATCTTCAAAGAATCTGTCTAACATTACACAATCTGGGCACCACGGAGCAGAAAAAACAAATACTACTTTTTCATTGTTTTCTTTAAATTTTTTAAAATCATCAATTGTCGATAATTTTTCAATATAACTAAACATATAATCACCTCATAAAATAATATAGTAATATTATAACACTAAAATGGTAAGGAAGCATAGTT
>ERZ772910.154-NODE-154-length-42117-cov-33.173482_pt1 | contig 42117 bp, 41 predicted proteins | sample MGYA00511357_ERZ772910 | MGnify/ENA primary metagenome ERZ772910 (study PRJEB29015, sample SAMEA2738096) | human oral metagenome | biome: human oral; feature: human-associated habitat; material: saliva | place: China | collected 2193 ... | reverse complement strand
TGGAAGAAGGTGGTCATGGAAAATCCCCTAAATGTCTTAGTAGGAATTTAGGGGATTTTGGGGAATTTTGCAAAGGTCTCAGGGTCTGAAACCCGATTGTTCAGGTTTCAGACGGCCTTTACCTATTCACAGCATTTATTTTTTATCGTACAAACCGCGCACCACACGACCAATCGCGGCAATGCCTTTTTCCAGCGTTTCCGCGTCCTGCGCAATGCTCATGCGGATGCACTCGTGCGCGTGCGGATAGTCTTGCCTATCAATACCGACAAAGAAATGCTCGCCCGGAATAATCAGCGTGCCTTCAGCCTTGAGCATTTCGTACAAGGTTTGCGACGAAACAGGCAGGTTTTCAAACCAAAGCCACAAGAAAATCGCACCTTCAGGCTTGTGGATTTTCAACGGATACGCGCCCAATTCACGCTTGAGCAGGGAAACCGCCGTTTGCGCCTGCTGACGGTAAAACGGCTGAATCACTTCGTCGGCCAGCTGTTTCAGACGGCCGTCGTTTAACAGCGGAGCCGCAATCGCCGCGCCAAAACGCGTAGGCGACAGATTCACAATTGCATTCAAACTGCTGACGGCTTTGACCACTTCCGGCGCGGCGACAATAATGCCGGTACGCACGCCGGGCAGGCCGATTTTAGAAAGGCTGAAGCAGAGGATGATGTTTTCGTGCCAATTCAGCGTCACGTCGCTGTAAATAATATTCGGGAACGGCATTCCGTAAGCGTTGTCGATAATCAACGGAATCCCATGTTCTTGCGCCAAAGCATCCAAACGCGCCATCTCGCCGTCGGTCAACACATTGCCGGTCGGGTTGGTCGGACGTGAACAGCAAATCGCGCCGATTTTGCCTTCTTTCAGCTCGGGCAGGCTTTCCAGCGCGTCAAAGTCCACGCGGTATTTGAAAAATCCCGCTTCGCCTTCGTGTTCGACATTTTCGATTTTCGGCTTTACCGAAATAAAATGCTGCCCTTCGACATGCACGTCGGCATAACCGATATATTCAGGTGCAAGCGGCAACAAAATGGCTTTTTCAGCCGTTTGACCGTCTGAAAGATTAAATTTGCCGCCAAACAGGTTGAACAAATAGAAAAACGCGTTTTGCGAACCATTAGTCAGCGCGATATTGTCCGCCGTCAGATTCCAGCCGTATTCACGGTTAAAAAACTCAGTCAAAGCAGCAATCAGCGCCGCGTCGCCCTGCGGGTTGGAATAATTGCCGATATTCTCAACAGCATGTTCCGCCGCCAGCTTGGAAAACACATCAGCGAACACCGCATTGACTTCAGCAATCTTCGCCGGATTACCGCCGCCAAGCATATTGACGGGCTTGTCGCTTTTGAGCGCGTCGCCCAAATCGTCCATCAACTGCAAAATACCGCTGTGTTGTGTGAATTTTTCGCCGAATGCTGAAAACTGCATGAAAACTCCGTTGCTGGTATGTGGAAACAATAAACCGCTATTATAAGAACAAAGGCCGTCTGAAAACCAGTGATCCTGATTTTTCAGACGGCCTATTTGACGGAATAGTGGCTTGATACAACCTGATTGGTCTACAGGTATTATTTCTTCCTGCCAAAAATCAGTGATATCACCGACAAGATCAAGAAACCGGCAAATAAAATTTTGGCTATGCCTGCCGCACTACCTGCAATACCACCGAAACCTAATACAGCTGCAATAATAGCGATGATAAAGAAAACGATCGAATAATGAAGCATCATTTTTTCCTTTCGGTTTAATATAAAAACGGTCGAGGGAGACACGACCGTTTATGGTGAAATTCAACGGTCTTAGCTGTTCAACCAATCATCAATTTCTTTTTCAGCTTCATCTTTAGTGCGACCGTAACGCTCTTGGAGCTTACCAGCCAACTGATCGCGCTTGCCTTCGATGATTTCTAAATCATCGTTTGTCAACTCGCCCCATTTTTCTTTGGCTTTACCTTTAAGTTGCTCCCATTTTCCTTTGATAATATCTTCATTCATGGTTATACCATCCTATCTTATTGATTAATATTTAACTCACGGATAAAACCGCTTGCATTTAACCTTACTTGATAATTTTTTAATTTGCAAATAATGCCAATGCTGATTTTTTAATCAGCCACCCAATATTTTATTAATTCCATAAATAATCAATAAGTTATATAAAATTGTTAAATTTTGAAAATATTAAAATATTATTGATTAATGCCCTTTAAGCGTATTCTTTAAATCAATCGGCCTCACTATAAAAAACAGGCCGTCTGAAAATCTTTCAGACGGCCTTTACTATTCAATCTTTCCTTAACGGCCAAAATTCTCGCGGCGTTCGCGCCAGTCTTGGCGGATGGATCCGCTTTTGCCGACCGGAGTGTCTTGTTCGACTTCCCAAATAAAATTCGTTCCGCCGCCAATCGGATGTGAGCCTCGTAAACCGATGTGGCTGCCTTGATCGGCAACGGCGGTTCGGCTGTATGTTTGGCCGCCGAAACGGGTTTGCGAGGTTTCGATGCCGCTTTTGATGCTGCCGTAAAGCTGTACGTCGGCATGTGCGGCGAGTGCGGCGGTGGAAAGTGCGGCAGTGAGGAGAAGTTTCAAGTTCATGGTTTATCCTTTTTTTGGAGAGGAATTGTGTGACGATTGTATCGGCCTTGTGCGTAAACAAGTTACAATTCTTGCAAAATCTGACAGGAGTTTTGATGATGCGCTCTTTACGCGCCGCCGCTGTGCAAATGGTGTCGTCCACCGACCCAGAAACCAATATTGCCACCATGAAGCGCCTTGTCCGCAAGGCTGCGGAACAAGGAGCGGATTGGGTGTTGCTGCCCGAATATTGGCCGCTGATGGGCAAAAACGATACGGACAAGCTGGCATTTGCCGAGCCATTGGACGATGGACGAGTTAGCGAAACCTGCCACACCTGTTTTCAGACGGCCTTAAGCGAAACGGCAAGGGAATGCGGCGTGGTGTTGTTTGGTGGCACGGTTCCGTTGCAAAGCCAAGACGCTGGCAAGGTGATGAACACGATGCTGGTGTATGACCGCGACGGCAACCGAGTCGGGCTTTACCATAAAATGCACCTGTTCGGCTTTTCCGGTTTGGGCGAACGCTACGCCGAAGCCGATACGATACTGGCGGGAAGCGATGTGCCGAAGCTGTGCGTGGACGATGTTCCGCTGGCGGCCGGCGTCTGCTACGATTTGCGCTTTCCTGAATTTTTCCGCGCTCAGCAGCCGTTTGATGTTTTGCTGTTGCCGGCCGCGTTTACCTACACGACCGGCAAGGCGCATTGGGAATTGCTGCTGCGCGCCCGTGCGGTGGAAAACCAATGCTACGTCATCGCGTCGGCACAAGGCGGACTGCATGAAAGCGGCCGCCGCACATTCGGCCACAGTATGATTATCGACCCTTGGGGCGATGTGTTGGCGACGTTGCCGGAAGGCGAAGGCGTGATTTGTGCCGATTTGGATACCGCGCGCCTGCAAAGCGTGCGCACGCGACTGCCTGCTCTGAAACACCGATTACTTTAAACACGCACTATGTCCCAGTTCCAACCCACACGCATTCTCGGCATCGACCCTGGCAGCCGCGTGACCGGCTTCGGCGTGATCGATGTCCACGGCCGCGAACATCATTATGTTGCTTCCGGCTGTATCAAAACGCCAACCGGCGCGTCGCTTTCCGAACGCATTGCCGTGATTGTTCACCATATCGACGAAATCATCCGCCACTATCAACCCCATCAGGCGGCCATCGAGCAAGTGTTCGTCAACGTCAATCCGGCCGCGACGTTAATGCTCGGTCAGGCGCGCGGTGCGGCGATTGCCGCTTTGGTCATGCACGACTTGCCCGTGTTTGAATACACCGCGCTTCAGGTCAAGCAGGCTGTGGTTGGCAAGGGTAAGGCCGCCAAAGAGCAGGTGCAGCATATGGTTGTCCAAATGCTCGCACTTTCCGGCACGCCGCAAGCCGATGCCGCCGACGGACTCGCCGTCGCCCTCACCCACGCCCTGCGCAATCACGGATTGGCTTCGCAACTCAATCCCGACGGCCTGCAGGTCAAACGCGGCCGTTTCCAATGGTAAGCCGACATTCAGGCCGTCTGAAATCGTGTTCCAGCCCGTTTTCAGACGGCCTTTCGGTTATAATAACCCTTTGCCCACATACAGCGAGCCTTCATGAAAGCCGCCTTCCTTTTTCTCTACCTCATCCGCCTGCTGCCTTTTTGCGTATTGCACAAAATTGCCGACGTGATCGGTATTCTCGCCTATTACGCAGTCAAACCGCGCCGCAAAGTCGGCGAGGTCAACCTCAAAAAATGTTTTCCCGAGCTGAACGACAGCCAGCGCACCGCCCTGCTCAAACGCCATTTCCAACACATGGCCAAGCTGATACTCGAATACGGCCTCTACTGGTACGCGCCTGCGGACAAGCTGCGCTCGTTGGTACGCTATCAAGACAAACACCATCTTGACGAAGCCCTCGCCGCCGGCGAAAAAGTCATCATCCTCTATCCGCACTTTACCGCATTTGAAATGGCGGTTTACACGCTCAATCAGGATGTGCCGCTGACCAGCATGTATTCGCACCAAAAAAACAAAGCCCTGGACGAGCAAATCCTGAAAGGCCGCCACCGCTACAACAATGTTTTCCTAATCGGCCGCACAGAAGGCCTGCGCGCCATCATCAAACACCTGCGCAAAAGCGATGCGCCCTTTCTTTATCTGCCCGACCAAGACTTCGGCCGCAACGATTCCATTTTCGTCAATTTCTTCGGTATTCAGACGGCCACGATTACCGGCCTCAGCCGTATCGCCGGCATGACCAAAGCCAAAATCATTCCCGCCATCCCCACGCGCGAAGCCGACAATACCGTAACCCTGCGCTTCTATCCGGCTTGGGACAATTTCCCGACCGAAAATGTCGAAGCCGACACCCAGCGCATGAACGACTTCATCGAAGAGCGGGTACGCGAGCATCCCGAACAATATTTCTGGCTGCACAAACGCTTCAAAACCCGTCCCGAAGGCGAAAACAGCTTTTATTGACTACATTGAATTACAGTTTGAATATGCAAAAAGCGGCAAAATCCTTCTTTCGCCGCTTTTTCATTTTAATTGAATCAAACCAAAACTCATGTTTGAGTTTAAACAATCAAATAATATTCCGCTTTAAATGCTTTAAAAACAGCTTTTTTTCATCGTGATTGAAGCTTTCAAACAACCCTATATTTTTTCTCAAATGGAAAACATCGGGCCCAATACACTCTTTTCATTTATATATTAAATTTAATTTCTTTTAAAAACAATGTATTACAAAACAGTTCATCCGAAAAAAATACATTTTAATCATTCAAAATATGAAATAAAACTAAATTAAAATTTAAAAAAATAAAATAAATATCTAACTTTTGAATAATTATGAAATATAATTGCAAAAATATGACAAAACCTGAAATTTATACCGAAACTAGCCTTCAGAAAAAAATACTTGGCAAACTGTAAAAATTCGCGTAAATTTCACTACATCAAATTACAAAACGTTCAGACGGCCTCGCCGGCTTTAGATACTTTTGTAAGCAGTTTTCTGATATTGCAAGAAATTGCGGTATTTTAGAGGATTTCGGTGCAATACCCGAAATGAAAGTTTACCGATGCAGAGTTGAGCTGCATCTGTAAAGCCGCAGGTGAAAGCCTGTATTGTTTGTGAAGCGTAAATCTCTGATTTGAGGTATTGGGGCAATCCTGTGGGGGATTGCCTCTTTTTTTATCTGCGCCGTCATGCCACAATGACATTATCCCTTATCCAACCCGATCACGCCATGACTCCGATACTCGCCTTCGACATCGAAACCATCCCCGACGTACACGGCATCCGCCAGCTTTACGATTTACCTGCCGATTTGCCCGACAACGAAGTCGTCCTGTTTGCCCAACAGCAACGCCGCGCCAAAACCGGCAGCGACTTTATGCAACACCATCTGCACCAAGTCGTCGCCATCTCCTGCTGTATGCGCTGGGGGCAAGACAAAATCCGCGTCAGCACCATCGGCGATCCCGAAGACAGCGAAGAAGTCATGATTGCCAAGTTCTTCGAGGTCATCGAAAACTATACGCCGCAACTCGTCAGCTGGAACGGCGGCGGTTTCGACCTGCCCGTCCTCCACTACCGCGCCCTGATACACGGCATCAGCGCCGCCCGCTATTGGGACATGGGCGACGGCGACTTTGGCGACAGCCGCGACTTTAAGTGGAACAACTACATCAGCCGCTACCACACCCGCCATTGCGACCTGATGGATTTGCTCGCCCTCTACCAACCGCGTGCCAGCGTACCTTTGGACGATATGGCCAAACTCTGCGGCTTCCCCGGCAAACTGGGCATGGACGGCAGCAAGGTTTGGGACGCTTATTATGCAGGCCGTCTGAAAGACATCCGCGACTATTGCGAAACCGATGCCGCCAATACCTATCTCATGTATCAACGCTTTCGCATGATGAGTGGCGCGCTCGATGCCGACGAATACGAAGTCGAAATCAAACGCATCAAACATTATCTGGCCGCACAAGCCGAAGAAAAACAACACTGGGCGGAGTTCGTCGCTGCTTGGCGTTAAACCAAGCCGTCTGAACAGACAAACCAAAAGGGCGTAATCGACACGCCCTCTTTTAATTCCGACAAACCATGCCCGCTAAGCAGGCAAACGCCCCAGCGTGACCCTGTCCAATCCAGCCAAATCCTGTTCGGTTGCCACTTCGACAAAACCGTTCTCCAACATAATGTTCCGCACCGCTTCGCCTTGGTCATAGCCATGTTCAAACAGCAGCCAGCTGTTGGCTTTCAGGTATTTTGGGGCTTCTTGAGTAATGTGGCGGATATGGCTGAGGCCGTCTGAAAAGTCGGTCAACGCGTTTTGCGGTTCAAACCTCAAATCGCCTTGCGACAAATGTTCATCGCCATCCTCGATATACGGCGGATTGGAAACAATCACATCGTATCGGCCTTCAGACGGCCTGTCGGTATCAAACCACGACCCCTGCGCAAACTCGACTTTTGCGCCCAATTCGGCCGCATTTTGACGGGCAGTATCCAAAGCACCGACGCTGATGTCGGATGCGCGAACATCGGCATCAACGCGTTCAAGCGCGACGGTCACGGCAATGGCGCCGCTGCCCGTTCCCAAATCCCACACGCGGCCTTGCGGCGTCAAGCGTTTGAGCACAGCTTCCACCAAATACTCGGTTTCAGGGCGTGGAATCAGCACATGGGGATTGACGGCAAAACGTCGTCCGTAAAACTCGCGTTCGCCCAACAGATAGGCCATCGGCTCGCCTTTCAGACGGCGTTGCGCCAAAGCCTCCAAGGTTTGCAGGGGGGAGTCTGCCAAATCGTCCGTACCGCGCGTCACCAACTGCGCGCGCGTATAACCCAGCGCATATTGCAACAACATCCGCGCTTCGTTTTTGGGCAGTGCCGATTGGCGCAACCATTCATCAAGCGTCATTTTTCGTCCCATCTGCCAGCGTTGCGGCTTTTCTTTCCTTATTCTTTCCGGCAAACGTGCCAATGGTGGCAACCACAAATGCGGCATACCACAAATAAAATCCAGCACCGTAACGCACGATATCCGCCGTATTTCCTGCTTCATCGACGTGTACGGCTTTCACACTGAAAGCCACCAGCGCCAAGCCCCAAAGTGCCGCATGGACAGGCACGACCTTCTTCCGCAACGCCAGCAAAACAATGGCCGCCAACCAAACATAATTCGCATAGGCCGCACAATACCTGATATCCAAAGAAGCAAATATCGACCCCAAAATCAAAACGGTCACACCCTTCATGCTTTCATGATTGCCCAAATAAAATGCAACATTGGACAAAGATGCTATCCACAGAGCAACCGACACCAGCAACATCACTATGGGAAAACTTGATTTCCGATTCTGTTCCTGCATGGTTTTATCCTAATGTAAAAAGCCGTCTGAAACCTTTCAGACGGCCTGCAGTTTAAATTGCGCTGCCGCCGACGGTCAGCCCGGCATCGATACGCAAAGTCGGCTGCCCCACGCCGACGGGGACGCTCTGCCCTTCTTTGCCGCACACGCCGACACCGCTGTCCAACGCGGTATCGTTGCCTATCATCGAAACATGTTTCAGCACTTCGGGGCCGTTGCCGATGATGGTCGCGCCTTTGACAGGATATTGCAGCCTGCCGCCTTCGACCCACCACGCTTCGGATGCGCTGAATACGAACTTGCCGCTGGTAATGTCCACTTGTCCGCCGCCGAAGTTGACGGCGTAAATGCCCTTATCGATGGACGCGATGATTTCTTCCGGCTCATAGCCGCCGTTTTCCATAAAGGTATTGGTCATGCGCGGCATAGGCGCAGAAGCGTAACTTTCTCGGCGGCCGTTTCCGGTCGATTGCGTGCCCATCAGACGGGCGTTGGTTTCGTCCTGCATATAGCCGACCAAAATACCGTCTTCAATCAATACCGTGCGGCGGGTTTCATTGCCTTCATCGTCGATATTGAGCGAACCGCGTCTGTCGGCAATATCGCCTTGATCCACAACGGTCACGCCTTTGGCAGCCACACGCTCGCCGATCCGGCCGGAGAAAACGCTGGTTTCTTTGCGGTTGAAATCGCCTTCCAAACCATGTCCGACCGCTTCGTGCAGCAACACGCCCGGCCAGCCGTTGCCCAAAACGACGGTCATCTCGCCGGCAGGCGCAGGACGGGATTCGAGATTGGTCAGGGCTTGTTTGACGGCGGAATCGACAAACCGATGCACCAAGTTTTCATCGAAATACGCCAAATCATAACGCCCGCCGCCGCCCGCGCTGCCCTGTTCGCGACGTTCGCCCTGCTTGGCAATGACAGTTACGTTCATGCGCACCATCGGGCGGATGTCGGCAGCGTGTTTACCGTCCAAACGGGCGATGTACACCATGTCGTATTCGCAGGTCAAACCGGCCATCACTTGCACGATACGCGGATCGGCGGCTTTGGCCAGCGTTTCGACTTTGTTCAACAGCGCGACTTTAGCAGCGGAATCGAGGCTGGCAATAGGGTCAATCGCCATGTGGACAGGCTTGCCGTAGGCAGGTGTCGGCACTTTGACGCTGGCCTCGCCACCGGCCGCACCAATTACGCGAACTGCTTTGGCAGAGCGGTTGATTGAATCGATACACAGGCTGTCGGCGTAGGCAAAAGCAGTCTTATCGCCCGAAACGGCACGCACGCCCACGCCCTGATCGATTTGAAAACTGCCCGATTTAACGATGCCTTCTTCCAAATGCCAGCTTTCATAGGCAGTGCGCTGACAATAGATGTCGGCATAATCGACATGGTTGGCGCCGATAATGCTCAGGCTTTGGGCGAGCAAATCGGGGGAAAGATGGTTGGCTTCGAGCAAATCTCGCTGTACGGCGGCGTAGGTTTGTTGCATAATTTTTCAGACGGCCCGACAAGCAGGCAAAGTTAATTTGGCCTTGATTATACGGTATTTTATATGGCTTTGGATATGTTGATTGCTTGGGTTTATGAGTGATTGAAACAAATCAAAAGGCCGTCTGAAATATAGGGTCGAAATGTTTGCTTTACCCTAGTTCAACGTCAGCCGCGTAGAGAAGATAACAAATCATCGTATGATTGATGCTGCGGCAGGCTGATCAAGATTCGAATAATAAATAGATTGGAATTAAAATGAAAAAATTACTTGTTGTATTGCTAGGACTGGCAAGCCTTAATGTTTATGCTGCTGACCCCGCAACCAGAGGAGCATTACAAAACAATCCGGCGCTGTGTCAGTATGGCTATAATCCTAACTGTACGTCGTCTCGTCAGTATCAACAAAATCAACCTACGGAAATTGTTAATATCGAGGTTCCTTCAAAATATGGGGCTTGGGCAGTTAATATTAAAACCGGCATTTCGGCAGATACTATTAATGCACCTTCTCTTGAGGAGGCAAAAAAAGGGGCTATCAAAGCCTGTGAGCAAGGAGGACGAAATTCACCTTGTGTAGTAGCTGCATGGGTTAGAAATGGTTGTATTGCCGTTTCCCAAGGGAAAGTAGGAAAAAAATTAAAAACTTTCTATGGAATTGAAGCTCCAGGACAGGCAGAGATGTTAGCACTAAAAAAATGTCAGGCTTCAGGAGGAGTTCAATGTAAAATTACCACTCCTGAAGGCTGCTCTATGCCTGAATTCTAATAGACAAAGTGCCGTTATTTTATATGGCTTTAGATATGTTGATTGCTTGGATTTATGAGTGATTGAAACAAATCAAAAGGCCGTCTGAAATATTAGGGTTGAAATGTTTGCCTTACCCTAGTTCAACGTCAGCCGCGTAAAGAAGATAACAAATCATCGTATGATTTGTGCAGCGGCAGGCTGATAAAGATTCAAATAATAAATAGATTGGAATTAAAATGAAAAAGTTACTTGTTGTATTGCTAGGACTGGCAAGCCTTAATGTTTATGCTGCTGACCCCGTAACCAGAGGAGCATTACAAAACAATCCGGCGCTGTGTCAGTATGGCTATAACCCCAACTGTACATCGTCTCGTCAGTATCAACGAAATCAACCTACGGAAATTGTTAATATCGAGGTTCCTTCAAAATACGGAGCATGGGCAATCAATCCTAAAACAGGTATTTCAGGTGGCGCACTTGAGATGGATTCACTTGAGGCTGCAAAAAAGCTGGCCATTAAAACCTGCGAAGAAGGTGGAACGAATAAACCGTGTAAAGTTCAAGCCTGGGTTCGCAACGGCTGTATCGCCGTTGCTCAAGCAAAAGATGGTTCAGCTTTTTTTGGCATAAACGACCCGGGTATGGCTGAAGCGGAGGCATTAAGAAAATGTCGAAAACGTGGAGCTTTACAATGCAGAATTATTACCCCTGAAGGTTGCTCTATGCCTAAATTCTAATAGACAAAAGGTCGTCTTTGTTCAGACGGCCTTTTCAATCATAGCAAAGCCAATACCAAAATTTAATTTCCATACAAAACAAAATATTACAACAAAAACCATTATTTTTTCAATTTTGCTATTGATAATAGTTATTATTAGCGTATAATCAAAACCACTCGGAAGACGTCCTAATCCGAGCCATTAAACGACAGATTTTATCCCCCTCTTTCCCATTATCTCTTGATACTCGGAGTGCGCATATACGAAACATACCTGTTCCCCTTTATATCAGATACTCAAAACCGAAAAACATGAAACCCACTGCCGATACAGTGGGTTTCGTGTTTTGTGTCGCTTGGTTTATCAGGCTTGACCGACTGCTGTTCAGGCCGTCTGAAACCGAATAAACCTGATTATCGGCAGGTTTTCATGTTCAATTTGCCATAACGGCCGACAATGTTTCTAATGTCTTGGGCATCGCGCTCGTCAACCGCCATGAAGACCACGGTCATGCGCGCCACGCTCAAACCGGTATCGGGTGCGCTTCTGTCTTCCTGCTCGACAATGCGTGCGCCGCCGAAACCTGCGCTGGACAAGCGTGAAATCAAAACTTGGGCGGAAGAGCGGCTGCGTGTTACGTCAATGCTGATTTCGCCGTTGTGAATGCTGCCGCTAAAGCCGCGGCTGCCCAAGGCATCAAGCTGGGCGGAGGTGTCGCCGTCGGCAGGCAAGACCACGCGGAAGGTTTTGGAAGAAGTCTCGCCACCGGATGCGCCGTTGCGTTTTTCGATACTGCGGCTGGCGGCATGAGGCCATTTGCCCAACAGGCCTTTGATGCGGTGGTAATCGTCTTCATCCATCACCACGGTGGCGCTGCTGGTACACAAGCGTTCCACGCCGGCCGCGCCCATCTCTTCTTCAGCGGCGCGACGCTCTTGCGCCTCTTTCTCGCGGCGCATTTTTTCTTTTTTCTCTTTCAACTGCTGCGCTTCTTGCTTTTTACGCAAGGCTTCCGCTTCTTCTGATTCAGGTTCGGCCATAATCAGGCCGTCTGATTCGACCACCACCCAATCAGGTTGCGATGCCTGCTGAGGTTCGGCTTTAGGCACATCCAAAGAAGACGGGCGCAATAATTCGTGTGTACTGCCTTCCAAAGCAGATTCGGGTTTGGCGGTTTTATGTTGTGTCCGATAGGCAACCATGCTGCCAAAAACAATGATGTTGAGTGCGACCAAGACCGCAAACAGCCATTTCATGATGCGTTTTCCTTTTTATTGTCCGTTGCGATGGGCAATCCAATGCAAGAGCCCGTGAATCACGAGATTATCGACGATTTTCACTTGATTGTCATGAACAAATGACTCCGGCAGCGCCTGCACGACTCTGGCCGCGCCGCCGCCCGTGATAATGATATCGACCGGTTTGCTCTCGCCCGTTTTGTCTTTCAGACGGCCATGCATCATCATCAACGCGCCGCAAACGGCATCCATCATGCCGCTGGCAATGGCGTTCGGCGTTGTGGTTGGGAACGGATATACCTTGCCGATGGGGCGGTTGAGGTTGGCGGTTTTGAGCGCCATCGCCTCTTTCATCAAGTGGAAACCGGGCATGATGGTGCCGCCGAGATAATGATTGTCTTCCGTCAGCGCGTCGGTGGTTATGGCGGTACCGCAGCTGACGACGACGCAGGCGTTTTGCGTAAAGCGGCGGCTGCCCAGCGCATTAAACCAACGGTCGGAACCATGTTCTTCAGGGCGGCGGTAATGGTTGCGGATACCCAAAGCCTGCGGCATGGAAGACAGCCATTCGACCGGACGGGTTAATTGTTCTTCAACCATCGCTTTTTTTACCGAACCGCACACGGCGCAACCGACAATCTTCACATCTTCATCGGCAAATTGCAGCCATTCTTCGCCCAGCCGGGTCAAATCACGATACGGCGCACGGCCGACTTCGGAAAATGTGCCGTTCTCTACCCACGCCCATTTCAACTGACTGTTGCCTCCGTCCAGCAGCAAAAAGCGTTCCGGTTTGGCGGTGGCAGGTTGTGCCGGGCGGTTATCCGGACGCAAGCTGATCTCGCCGCTGACAATGGTTTTCTCGCCTTTGTCCGTCTGCAAACGCAACGCGCCTTGCGCATCCACGCCTTTGACCACGCCTTCGTGGACAACGCGTCCTTCCTGAAGCAATAACACCGGTCTGTTTGTGTCGCGGTTGGCGGCATTGTATTCGCCGACACATGACGCGAATCCGTTTTGCGCGTATTCGTTCAACAGCGCATCGAGTTGCACCAATACCGCATTCAATAAGGTTTTAACGCTTACGCCCTGCTTAGAGGCCGTCTGAAACAAAGCCTGCACGGAAGTGGCGTTTTCCACTTCTTTCGGCAATACAAAATTGATGCCGATGCCGATGACGGCGACGGTTTTATTCTCTACCCGCGCCGTTTCAATCAAAATACCGGCCAATTTATCGTTGGCCACGACCAAATCGTTCGGCCACTTGATATTTACGTCCAAACCGATGTCGGCAAGCGCACGGCGGCAAGCCAATGCCACCACCAACGCCAGCGAACCCAGCTCATATTGCGGCTTGTCAAACACCCAGCCCAAGCTGAACATCAGACATTCGCCCTGTCGGTTGACCCAACTCCGCCCTTGCCGTCCGCGTCCTTTGGTTTGGAAATGCGCCACACACAAGGCCTTATGCGCCAAATCTACCGACTGGCGCGCCAATGCCATGATTTCATCGTTGCTGGACGAACATTCGTGTTTCAACTGCGCACGAAAACCCTGTTTTCCGGCCATTTGTTGCAAAGATTCTTCAGCAAACACAGCCAAAGGGCGCACCAAGCGCCATTGCCCGTCGTGCTGGCGCAACAAACCGCGGATATGGCCCGGCATCTGCTGCCAGAATCCGTTTAATTGTTGCGGCTTCATCCCGACCACACGCGCCAACTGAGAAACGTGTTGCGGCAGGCCGTCTGAAAGCGCGGCGAGCAAGGCCCAATGGCGGCTATTCAAATCCGTCATTCGCCTCCTCCGGCTTCGCGGATTTTCGCCAAAGTTTTGGTGGTCGAAGTCTGGTGTAAAAACGGAATCGAAAACACTTTGCCGTCACGCGCAAACGTCTCGGCCGCACCGACAATCTTATCCACAGGCCAATCGCCGCCTTTAATCAATACATCGGGTTTGACCATTTCAATCAACGCAGCCGGCGTGTCGTCATCAAACCATGTAACCAAATCCACGCTCTCCAATGCCGCTGCCACTGCCGCGCGGTTTTCCAAAGGATTAATCGGACGGTCGTCCCCTTTCCCCTGACGGCGCACCGACGCATCGGTATTCAACGCCAGCACCAAAGCCGCACCGGCCGATCGCGCCTGCGCCAGATAGGTTACATGACCCCTATGGAGAATATCGAAACAGCCGTTGGTAAACACCAGCGGACGGGGCAATGCCGCCAAACGCTCCGCCAGCTTTTCGGGCGGACAGATTTTGGATTCAAATTCTGGAGCTGGCCATTCGGACATGATGCGGTTCCTTTGGGAATGAAACAGAAAATAATCGGGGTATTATAAAGGATAACGGCGAAACACCATAAAAAGATACCGAACGGTACAATATTCGGGCTTGATTACGTATTCATTGATATTTGATAACACGGCAAATGCCATTTTTGCCGATGCCATGATGAAACGGTTTGATAAATACTTTTTTGAAACCCAATTAAATCTGAAGTAAAATTCGGGTATAAACGGAAAAAAGCCTGCATACAATATGCAGGCTTTCATCTGGGGTGGCTGATGGGGCTCGAACCCACGACAACTGGAATCACAATCCAGGGCTCTACCAACTGAGCTACAGCCACCGTAAAAATTGGCACGCCCGACAGGAATCGAACCTGTAACCCCCGACTTAGAAGGTCGGTGCTCTATCCGGTTGAGCTACGGGCGCTCATGCCGATTCGTGCGAAGAATTTTGTGGTCGGGGCGGTGGGATTCGAACTCACGACCCTCTGCTCCCAAAGCAGATGCGCTAACCGGGCTGCGCTACGCCCCGACTGAAGACCTGAACTATACAGACCCTTTTTAACCCGGTCAACACCTACTTTGCTTTATTTTTTCATTTTTCGATTATCTTATTATTTTTAATCGTTATTTATTTTTATGCTTCACAATCAGGGTTACTCTTTTGTGTCAGGCCGTCTGAAAAATGCGATAATTTAAACGCAATATTTATCCCTATTGAGGAGGAAAAATCATGGCTGCACAACTTATAGACGGAAAAAAAATCTCCCAGCAACGCATCGAGGCGGTCGCGCAGGCGGTAAAAGCGCGTCAGGAAAAAGGTTTGCACACGCCTTGCTTGGCGGTGGTATTGGTTGGCGATGACCCTGCCAGCGCGGTTTACGTACGCAATAAAAAACTGGCCTGCCAAAAAAGCGGCATCGAATCGCGCTCTTATGAGCTGCCGTCTGAAACCACGCAAGACGATTTGCTGAAACTGGTGGACGAATTAAACGGCGACCCTGCCGTCGACGGTATTTTGGTGCAACTGCCGCTGCCGGCACACATCGACAGCCAAGCGGTTTTGGAACGTATCGTGCCGCATAAAGATGTGGACGGCTTCCACCCTTACAACGTCGGCCGCCTGGTCGTTAAAATGCCGCTGATGCGCCCTTGCACGCCCAAAGGCGTGATGACTTTGTTGGAAGCCTACGGCATCGACCCGAAAGGCAAAAAAGCCGTCGTCGTCGGCGCGTCCAATATTGTCGGCCGCCCGCAGGCGTTGGAATTGCTGCTGTCCCGCGCGACGGTAACCATCTGCCACAGCGCCACGCAAAACCTTGCCGATGAAGTTGCGGCCGCAGATATTTTGGTGGTCGGCGTAGGTATTCCGAATTTCGTTAAAGGCGAATGGGTCAAACCCGGCGCAGTCGTTATCGATGTGGGCATCAACCGTTTGGACGACGGCAGCCTGTGCGGCGACGTGGAGTTTGATGTCGCCAAAGAACGCGCGTCCATGATTACGCCCGTTCCCGGCGGCGTCGGCCCGATGACGATTGCCACTTTATTGGAAAACACGGTACACGCGGCCTCATTGCACGATTAATCGCTGTCATTAAGTTAGGCCGTCTGAACATGGTTTTTCAGACGGCCTGACCTGTTTTTTTGCTTTTTACCTTATTGGCTTCACATGTCCTTACTCTCTTCACACACCGACAACCCGACTTTCCGCAACGCCTCCTATATCCTGATGGGTTTGGCTTTGCTGATTGTCTTGCACTACCATTTTCTGCCGCTGCTGCTGTCGGTTATCCTGACCTATATCTTTATTACGCGCACCAACGGCGTCATCCTCAAACTCCGCCGCTGTGTTTTGCCGCGCAACACGCGGCTGCATAAATCGCTCAACGCGCACAATATCAACCTGATTTCCACTACGCTGACGCTGGCCATCGTGTTCAGCATCATCACGATGATGTCTTTGGGCATTTACCACCTGATACACGGCGGACACGTCGGCTTTATGTTGGCCAAGCTGGCGGCGATTTTGGAAGACACCAAAAACAGCCAAAACCTACCTGCGGCCATTCTCAATATGCTGCCCAACAATATGGCCGAAATCAAAGCCTCGGCGATCAAGCTGATTGAAGAATACCGCGCCGCGCTGACCCGTATCAGTAAAAACAGCATCACGTCCTTCGTGTACATCCTCATCGGCATCATCATCGGCGCTATGCTCAGTTTCCACCGCCTGAAAATGCGCAAAAACCGCCACAAAATGCCGCTGTTTAAAGCCGAATTGATGCGGCGCATCGTCAATTTTGAAACCAGCTTTGAACGCGTGTTCCTCGCCCAAGTCAAAATCTCGCTGATCGACACCTTCCTGACCGGCCTGTACCTCTACTTGGTTTTACCGCTGTTCGGCGTTGACCTACCGTTTAAAATGACCGTCCTGATCGTTGCCTTTATCGTCGGTCTGATTCCGGTGGCGGGCAACCTGATTTCCAACACCATCATTATTATTTTGAGCCTCGGCGCATCGCTTTACGTCGCCCTCGCCTCACTGGTTTTCCTCGTTGTCATCCACAAGCTCGAATATTTCCTCAACGCCAAAATCATCGGCTCGGAAATCGAATCCAGCGCGTGGGAATTGCTGGTGGCGATGGTCGTCTTTGAACGCATTTTCGGCATCGGCGGCATCATCGTCGCGCCGGTTTATTACGCCTATCTGAAAAACGAATTGAAACTAAGAAAATTGATTTAATCAGTTGCGTTTATACACATCAAAGGCCGTCTGAAAACGACAATCGGGTTTTCAGACGGCCTTTGCTTTACCTTTTCTTACACTTTACGGCATAATGGCAGCCACACATTTCTAGAAGAAAGATAAACAATGTCAACCAAAACCCCTTCCCTATTCGGCGGCGCGATGATTATCGCCGGTACGGTTATCGGCGCAGGCATGCTTGCCAACCCGACCGCCACCTCCGGCGTATGGTTTACCGGCTCGCTGGCCGTGTTGCTGTACACCTGGTTTTCCATGCTCTCCAGCGGCCTGATGATTTTGGAAGTCAATACCCATTATCCGCACGGCGCCAGCTTCGACACCATGGTTAAAGACCTGCTCGGCCCGACTTGGAACGTCATCAACGGCGTTGCCGTCGCTTTCGTTTTATACCTGCTCACCTACGCCTACATCTTCGTCGGTGGCGACCTGACAGCCAAAGGCATCGGCAGCGCGGTAGGCAGCGAAATCTCACTCACCGTCGGGCAACTCGTCTTCTTCGGCATTCTCGCCTTTTGCGTTTGGGCATCAGCACGCTTGGTTGACCGCTTCACCAGCATCCTCATCGGCGGCATGGTATTGACCTTTATTTGGGCAACCGGCGGCCTGATTGCCGATGCCAAAATGCCTGTCTTGTTCGACACCCAAGCCCCTGCCGGCACCAGCTACTGGATTTATGTCGCCACCGCCCTGCCCGTCTGCCTTGCCTCATTCGGCTTCCACGGCAACGTCTCCAGCCTGCTCAAATACTTTAAAGGCGACGCACCCAAAGTGGCCAAATCCCTGTGGTCGGGGACGCTGATTGCCTTGGTGATTTACGTCCTCTGGCAAATCGCTATCCAAGGCAACCTGCCGCGCAACGAGTTCGCACCGGTTATCGCCGCAGAAGGCCAAGTTTCCGTCCTGATCGAAACGCTGTCCAAGTTCGCCCAGACCGGCAATATGGACAAAGTGTTGACCCTGTTCTCCTACATGGCGATTGCAACGTCCTTCCTCGGCGTAACGCTCGGCCTGTTCGACTACATCGCCGACATCTTCAAATGGAACGACAGCATTTCCGGCCGTACCAAAACCGCCGCGCTGACCTTCCTGCCGCCTTTGATCTCCTGCCTGCTCTTCCCTACCGGCTTCGTTACTGCCATCGGCTACGTCGGCCTGGCGGCAACCGTCTGGACAGGCATCATCCCCGCCATGCTGCTCTACCGTTCGCGCAAAAAATTCGGCGCAGGCAAAACCTATAAAGTTTACGGCGGATTCCGGTTGATGGTTTGGGTCTTCCTCTTCGGCATCATCAACATTGCCGCCCAAATACTGAGCCAAATGGAACTTGTTCCCGTATTTAAAGGTTAAATTCCCTTAAGGCCGTCTGAAACACCCTCTTTCAGACGGCCTAATTCATTATTTTCCGCTACAATACCCCCTTTCCCCCAACGAACACCGTCCATGTACGACAATATCCGTTTCCATCTCGACGAAGACTATCCCGACCAGCTCCCGCCCGAAAACGCCGCCACCCATATCGGCATGTACTGGCAGTGGGCAGCGCAGGCAGGCCTCGTCAACCCCGTCTGGCAAACCGCCTCCGAAACCGCAGCCGACTTCGCTGCCATGACCTCGGGCAAAATCAGCGGACGGCACTTCCTGCTCAAACACATGGACGGCGCATTGACGGCGGACGACTTTACCGAACTCGGCCAACGGTTTACCGAGTTCTACTACACCGACGAAGAAGACGGCTACGGCGCATTTATGGAAGACTACGTCCTCGCCCTCGACACGCCCTCACTCGGCGGCTTCTACCACGTCAAAAATACCCCGGAAACCTTCGCCAAACTGCCCCCCGTTTTTCAGACGGCCTTTGAAAAATGGAAAAGCAGTTTGAAAGCAGAAAAATATTCGAAAGAATCCACACAATGAAGCCGAACTATTCTATCGACATTGCTATTAACTGCTTCCGTCCAGGTGGCGGCATGGAAAGCTACACTTTCGACCTGGTCCGTGGTTTAAGCGCACACGGCATCAAACCTACAGTCTTTGCTGCACAAATCGATACAACGGTTCCTGAATACCGCCAAGTTAATACGCATCACGTCAATCAAAAAAAGATTCCGAAAAAGTTGCGTCCTTTTTTCTTCAGTATGCAATTGGCCAAACTCCGGCAAAACAGAAATATTCCCCTTATTGCCTGCAATCCCAGTGATTATGCTGATATCTTTGTCTGCGGCGGTACACACTTAGGTTACCTGCACAACATGGGTAAAACCCCAAACCTACTTGATAGACTCATCATTCGGCGTAACCGTACCAACTACTCAACGGCAAAATTGATCATGGCGCATTCACACCTAATGCAACACGAATTGATCAACCTCTATGGGGTGCCTTCTGAAAAAATCCGTGTTATCCATCCACCTGCCGATACTGCACGTTTCTACACCACACCGGAAGAAATTCCTGCAACTCGTGCGAGATACGGATTTAAAGATGACGAAACTATTTTCCTATTTCCATCAACCGGACACACCCGAAAAGGTTTAGATTTATTAGCAGAATTTTTCGAGCATACCGATTTGCCCATCAAACTGGCTGTTGCCGGATCGCCATTACCTCGTCCGATAAACAACGTCATTGAGCTTGGTTTCTGCAAAAATATGCCTGAACTTTACCGAGCTGCTGACTTCACCATTATGGCATCACTGTACGAACCATTCGGACTGGTTGGCATAGAATCTATTTTGTGCGGAACCCGAGTTGTTTTCTCCGACAATATGGCATGTGCTGAAGTCATGAACGAAAATGCAGGCTTCTTTTTCTCACGTAAAAATCCAGAAACACTGGTTCAAGCCATCACTCAAGCGGTTTCTCTCAAACAACAGGGAAAACACAAAATTACCTCTCCTATGCAGGCATTAACCTATAATCCCACCTTAACGCATCATATCGACCAGACTCTCAATATGTTTAAGGCCGTCTGAAAACAATATTTAGGAACACCATGAAACTCATCATCCTCGACCGCGACGGCGTCATCAATCAAGACCGCGACGACTTCGTCAAATCCGTTGACGAATGGATTCCCATCGAAGGCAGCATGGATGCCATCGCCTTTTTAACGCAGGCAGGCTACACCATCGCCGTGGCCACCAACCAATCCGGTATCGGCCGCAAATACTTTACGGTGCAAGATCTGACCGAAATGCACGCGAAAATGCACCGCCTTGCCGTTCAAGCAGGCGGTACCATCGACGGCATTTGGTTTTGCCCGCACACTGCCGTCGACAACTGCGAATGCCGCAAACCCAAGCCCGGCATGATTATCGACATCATCGAACGCTTCAAGGCCAATGCCGCCGAAACCTGGCTGGTCGGCGACAGCCTGCGCGACCTGCAAGCCATTGATGCCGCTGGCGGCAAATCCGCGCTCGTTCTGACCGGCAAAGGCAAAAAAACTCTGGCCAAACACGAGCAAGACCTGCCCGAACACACCCAAGTCTTCGACAACCTGCTGGCTTTCTCGCAATACATCATGCGTGAAAATACAAAAATCGAAGAAGCCGCGCAAGCCATCCTATAAACGATAGGCCGTCTGAAAACTACCGACAACGGTGTTCAGACGGCCTTCAAACGACAGACTTTTCCCCGATATGCTGATTATCCGCAACCTGATTTACTGGTTCATCCTTTCCTCTAGCATTATTTTACTGTTCCCCTTTATGCTGCTTGCCCTGCCCTTCCAAGGCGGCGCGCACAAAATGGCGCAAGTTTGGGTGCGCATCCTCAACTGGTCGCTCAAGCACATCATCGGTTTGAACTACACCTTAAGCGGCGCGGAAAACATTCCCGACCACCCTGCCATCATTTGCGCCAAACACCAAAGCGGCTGGGAAACCCTCACCCTGCAAGAGATTTTTCCGCCTCAAGTCTATGTTGCCAAACGCGAACTCTTCAAAATCCCTTTCTTCGGCTGGGGCTTGAAACTGGTTAAAACCATCGGCATCGACCGCAGCAACAGCCGCGAAGCCAACAAACAACTTTTAGAACAAGGCCTTGCGCGTAAAAACGAAGGCTATTGGATTACCATTTTCCCCGAAGGCACACGCCTGTCGCCCGGTGAAAAAGGCCGCTACAAACTCGGCGGCGCGCGCATGGCAAAAATGTTCGAGATGGACATCGTCCCCGTCGCGCTCAACAGCGGCGAGTTTTGGCCGCGCAACTCCTTCCTCAAATACCCCGGCACGGTCAGCGTCATCATCGGCAAACCCATTGCCCACAACAACGGCAATGAAGCCGAACTCATGGCCCAATGCGAGCAATGGATCGAAAGCCAACAGCCCCTGATTACCGGACAAGGCCCGTTCGCGCCCAAAACCAAATAAATCATTCCATCGGGTGGGCCGCTATGCCCGCCCTTTTCATGCCGTCCAATATTTTTCTCAACATCATGCCCCACCTCCATACCCACACCCTTTCAGACGGCCTCACCATTCATATCCAGCTCAAACGCAGCGCCAAGAAAAACCTCATCTTGCGTCCCGTTTCCGCCGATACCGTCAGCATCAATATCCCTCCGTTTGTTACCCAGCACACCTTTATCCAATGGCTGAATGACAACGAAGCTCTTCTGCGCCGTACCTTAAACAAAACACCGGTCCGGCAAACACCTACCGGCTCGCTTCCCGAATGGATTTGGTATCAAGGCGTTCAGACAGCCTTGTCCGTCCACGCAGCAAACCACATTCAAATCAGGCCGTCTGAAATCCTATTGCCCGAAAAAGAAACCGCCGCCCAACTCATCCATTTGGGCCGCTTTCTGCACGAGCGTGCGCGCGAGTATCTGCTGACACGCCTCGAAGGCTATATCCGAACTACACGCCTGACCCCGAGCGCCATTTCCCTTTCCAACGCCAAAACCTTCTGGGGCGTTTGCCGCCACACTACCGGCATCCGCCTCAACTGGCGACTCATCGGCGCGCCCGAATATGTCGCCGACTACGTCTGCCTGCACGAACTCGCCCACCTGCGCCATCCCGACCACAGCCCTGCATTTTGGGCTTTGACCCACTCGCTCACGCCGCATGTCGACCAAGCCGAACAATGGCTGAAGGCGCACGGCAGCGAATTGTTCCACCTCGGCTAAGTCTTTCCCAGCAGCATTTTTCTGCAAGCAAACACCAGCCCAAAGCAAAGAATCAACGCCCTCCAAACAAATCATGTAGCCGCACGTAAAATCAAGTTTATCCGCTTGCCACCCCTCATACCTGCCGATAAGATGATGTCGTTCTCAAAACCCTTTTCAGAAAGGAAAACCGATGACCAAAGCAAAATCGTTACTGGCCACCGGCATTTTGGCTCTTTTCTCCGCCACGGCATTCGCCTCCCCGTTGCCTTCCGAAATCTACCGTCCGGATGGCGCGCACACCATCAAAGCCGATCATCAAGGCGACGGCGAATTTGAATACGAAGCCGAACTTTCCGGCCAACGCAATTCCATTCCTTCCTTGGCCAAAAAAGTGATCGCCCACGCGCGCAGCAAAGGTTTCCATGTGGTCGAGTCTGAAATCAAACACGACGATGCCGATCTGAAATTCAAACGCGGCAAACAAGAGCTGGACGTTTCCATTGAAGACAAAGGCCAAGGCCGTATCGAATACAAAGCCGATTTGGACTTGGACAAAAACTAAATCCGACTCGCAAATAAAGGCCGTCTGAAATCCCACCGGGTTTCAGACGGCCTTTTGTTGTCTTTATCAGATAAAATGGCAATCGGTTTACAAAGTTTCCGACTCAAAACATTGTACAATCTGCCCACTTATACCGATAACATCCCAAACATTGCCATGAAAAAACGTCTGTTCCTCCTTACCATCCTTCCCCTCTCCCTTCACGCCGCCGATGTGCCGCCTGATGTAAAACCCGAGCTTCAAGTCAACACAGCCGAGCCCCAACAACCCGAAACGCACAACATCCCTGCCGAGCAGACAAACAGGCCGTCTGAAAAAATCATCAACGTCGATGCCGACACCCTGCTTGCCAACACCGAATTACTGGCACGCGCCATGTATTCCGCCATCGTCGCCCACAACATCCCCGGCATCAAAGCCGTTTTGCCCATTTACGAACAATGGCCCGAACACGACCGCGCCATGGCTCGCTATGCCAAAGGTTTGCTTGCCCAATCCGAAGGACGCGCCGCCGAAGCCATCGGCCATTACCGCCGCTTTATCGCCGAGCAACCCGATGCCTCCGCCGTCCGCTGGCAGCTTGCGACCGCCTTGTTTGAAGACAAACAAAACGAAGCCGCGGCCGACCAGTTCGACAAACTGCAAACCGAATCCCTCCCGCCTGCCTTGCAAGAACGCATCGAAACCTACCGCAAAGCCCTGCGCGAACGCGATTCATGGCAATTCAACGTCGGCTTGAACATCACGCGCGAACAAAACATCAACCAAGCCCCCGGCCAACGCCGTCTGGGCAACCACCTAAGCGATGAACAATGCCGCGCCGTGCGCCTAGTCTATCCCGACGACGACTGCTTCCGAGGCTGGACATTCCCCGAACCCATCGATGCCACCGCCGTCCATTACCAAATCGGCGCAGAAAAAAAATGGTCGCTGCCCCGCGGCTTCTATGCCACGGCAGGCGCAGACCATTACGGCAAAATCTATCCCAAACACACCAACTACAACGACCTCACCACACGCTTTTCAGCAGGCATCGGCTATGCCGACCAGCGCAACGATATCGGCATTACCCCGTTCCACGAGCGCCGCTTCTACGGCAACGACCCCTACACCTACACCAACGGTGCACGCCTCCACTACAACCATTGGTGGCAACCCAAGCTGCAAACCCTCAGCGCATTTGAAGCAGGCCGTCTGAAAAACAGCCGCCGCGAGCATTCCAACAATACCAGCCAACTGCTCAGCAATTCTATCGTGTACTACCGCAACGCGCGCCAATACTGGGTAGCCGGTATCGACCTCTACCGCGAACGCAACCGCGACGACAAAAGCGACAGCTTCAACCGCTACGCCCTGCGCACCACATGGGGACAAGAATGGCCCAAAGGCCTCTCCACCATCCTACGCCTCAGCGCCGCCCAACGCCGTTACCAAGCCCCCGGCTTCTTCAGCAACGAACAAAACCGCCGCGACAAAGAAGCTTCCGCCTCCCTGAGCGTATGGCACCGCGCCCTCCATTTCAAAGGCATCACCCCGCGCCTGACCATTGCCCACAACAAAACATGGAGCAACGACAAGTTCTACGAATACGGCAAAACCAAAATGTTTGTCGAATTGAGCAAAACGTTCTGACAAGCAGAACCAATCTGTGAAGAAAGCAAGAATGCCAGTCCCGCATACTGATTTACAAGACAGATTCAAACTTTTACAGATACCGAATCAATAGATTTTTTAAGGCACAACGCCTTATTAAATTCATATTTATCAAATTGATGAAATTTAAGCCAATATTACTTTATCAACGTAACGTACAACACCGCATAACGTTACAAAAAAATCAGGCCGTCTGAAACCCGACTTAGCGTTTCAGACGGCCTTAGTATTTGTTATCATATCCGTTCACGCCTCTTCAGAAAGTATGATGATGAATGCCCTGAACAAAACCCTCTTATCCGTTTCTGTCGCACTGGGATTGAGCGCCTGCGCTTCCGTCAAAACCGCAGACACCTACGACCTAGACTTCTCCAAACAAAAATACACCGAACAAAGCATCGAAGTGAACGGTCAAGCCGTCAAATTCCGCGCTTACGAAGGCGTGGTTTACGTCCGCAATCCTGTCGATACCCGTTACGAAATCATCAATATTTATGTCCCCGAGGCCTATTACAACGGCGGTGAGATAGACGGTTTCAACGCCGAAACCGCACCGATTTTCCTGCCCAACCAAATCGGCGGCTATATGCCGGCCGAACCGGGCAAACCCGCTTTAGAAGGCAAACGCGGCGAGCCTGAAGACGGCCAAAAATCGCCTAACGCCGCCCTGGTTGCCCTCTCCAAAGGCTACGTCGTCGCATCCCCTGGTGCACGCGGCCGGACAGAACCCACCGGTAAAGCACCTGCCGCCATTGTCGATTTGAAAGCCGCCGTCCGTTACCTGAAAGCCAACGACAAAGCCATGCCCGGCGATGCCGAAAAAATCATTTCCAACGGCACAAGCGCGGGCGGCGCGATGTCCGCCCTCTTAGGCGCAACAGCCGACCAAAAAGATTACGAAAAATATCTGAAAGCATTGGGTGCGGCAGACGGCAGCGACAAGATTTTCGCCGTATCCGCCTACTGCCCGATTACCGATTTGGAGCATGCCGACATGGCTTATGAATGGCAGTTCAACGGCGTTAACGACTACAAAAAAATGAACATTTCCATGCTCGACTACCGCGTCAAACGCGAGCTGGTCGCCGGCACGCTGACCGATGACGAGAAAAAACTATCCGACCTCCTCAAACCCTTATACCCCGCATATCTCAACAGCCTGAACCTGAAATCCCCCGAAGGCAAACCCCTGACGCTGGATGCCCAAGGCAATGGCAGCTTTAAAAACCATATTGCCGGTTTACTTGCCAAATCCGCACAAACCCAGCTCGATGCAGGCAAAGACCTGAGCGACCGCACATGGCTGACCGTCCGCAACGGCAAAGTCGTCTCCGTCGATTTCGATGCCTACGCCAAAGCCGCCGGTCGCCAAAAAACACCGCCCGCCTTTGACGGCGTAGATTTAAGCGCAGGCGAAAACCAACTCTTCGGCACCAATACCGTCGATAAACGCCACTTCACCGCGTTCTCCATGCAACACAACACCGCCGCCAACGCCGAAATCGCAGATGAAGAAACCATCAAAATCATGAACCCGCTCAACTACATCGGCAAACCGGGCGTAAACCTGCCGCAAAACTGGCGCATCCGCGTCGGCACCAACGACCGCGACACCTCACTGGCAGTCTCCGCCGTCTTAGCCGCCAAACTGCAAAACAACGGCCAAACCGTCGACTACGCCCTGCCTTGGGATGTCGGCCACGGCGGCGACTATGACTTAGCCGAACTGTTTGCCTGGATGAAACAGGTCAGCAGCTCTGCAAAATAAGCGTTCCAACATGGATTGAGATGAGATTTGGTATCCCGTTTTAATAAAAGAAAGGCCGTCTGAATATTTCAGACGGCCTTTCTTTTATTTAAATTAAACAACCATTTTTATCATTAGTCGCAAGATACCACCTTCTCATTTCTAATGAAAAAAGTACAAATTTAATAGAAAATACTCACCTTCAAACTTAATCGCCTTTAAAAAACGAATGTGCTCCTTTCTCCACATCCTCAAAAAAATCGGCAAAATAGTGCTGATCATCCCTATTTTTGCCCTATTGTATTTTTTATCTGCTTGGATTATGGCTTCATTGCCGCTTAATGAAGAGCAGCCAAAAGGGGAAATTACTTTATTTTTAGTCAGTAACGGTGTGCATACTGATGTAGTCATGCCGCTGAAAAATGATATTTTTGATTGGTCGGATGTCGTCAATCCAAAAGACACGCTCACTGCTGATCCTCAGATAACGCATATCGGTTTAGGCTGGGGGGAACGCAATTTTTATTTATACACGCCTGAGTGGAAAGATTTGACTTTCTCCAATGCCTTAGGGGCATTAAGCGGGCTGAACCGTACGCTGATTCATGTTACTTATTATCCTTTTGAACCACGAGAAAATAGCCACGTCGTCAAATTTTTGGTCACGCCTGAGCAATACAGGAGTTTAACCAAATCGCTCTTGGCCGGTTTTCAACAAAAAAATGGGCAAACCATCTTGCTAAAAGGAATCCATCATCAATCTAATGATGCTTTTTACGAAGCCAAAGGGCGCTATCATTTATTCAATACTTGTAATACTTGGCTGAATGACAAATTGGTGGAAAGCGGCCTGAAAGGCGTGTATTGGACTCCTTTCTCTTCGCCCTTGCTGGAACAATACCGATAGTCTCCACGCTTCTTAATTTTTTGGTCTCTGTAAAACTTCAGGCCGTCTGAAAATGTTCAGACGGCCTGTATTTTGATAAAAGCTCAAAGCCCTTTACTATATAAATGAAATTTTTAATAGCATTAAATTCTAACTTTAATAAATAAAATAATTTTAAATTCTATAAAATAATTTAAATAAAGAGATTTTAGAATAAAATTGCTAAAACAAAAAACTAAGCCTTGTTTAATTCTGCTAAAACCTGTAACCTGTATCAAAAATAAACAAGAGAGTCCATCATGTCCCAACACCACCCTACCGACGATATTAAGATTAAAGAAGTCAAAGAGTTACTCCCTCCAATCGCACATTTGTATGAGCTGCCTGTTACGCCTCAGGTTGCCAATTTGGTTTATAAAACACGTCATGAGATTTCGGATTTGGTTCACGGCCGCGACAACCGTTTGCTGGTCATCATCGGCCCATGTTCGATTCACGATACTAAGGCGGCGGTTGAATATGCGCAAAAATTACTGCCCTTGCGCAAAAAATATGAGAAAGAGCTGCTGATTGTGATGCGCGTGTATTTTGAAAAACCGCGTACAACCGTTGGCTGGAAAGGTCTGATTAACGATCCGCACTTGGACGGTACGTTTGACATCAACTACGGCCTGCGCCAAGCGCGTCAGTTGTTGCTGACTTTGAACGAAATGGGCATGCCTGCTTCGACTGAATTCTTGGACATGATTACGCCGCAATACTACGCCGACCTGATTTCTTGGGGCGCGATTGGTGCGCGTACGACTGAAAGCCAGGTACACCGCGAATTGGCCAGCGGCCTCTCCTGCCCTGTCGGTTTTAAAAACGGTACGGACGGCAACCTGAAAATCGCCATCGACGCCATCGGCGCCGCCAATCATCCGCACCACTTCTTGTCTGTAACCAAAGCCGGTCATTCCGCGATTGTCCACACCAGCGGCAACCCTGACTGCCATGCGATTTTGCGTGGCGGTAAAGAGCCTAATTACAGCGCGGAGCACGTTAAAGACGCGGTTGCGCAGCTTCAAAAAGCCGGCGTGAGCAGCAAACTGATGGTGGACTGCAGCCATGCCAACAGCCGTAAAGACTTCCGCAAACAAATGGATGTGGCGCGCGATGTTGCGGCGCAGCTGAAAGCCGGTGAAGAAAACATCATGGGCGTGATGGTGGAAAGCCACTTGGTTGAAGGCCGCCAAGACAAGCCTGAAGTTTACGGTCAAAGTATTACGGATGCCTGCATCGGTTGGGATACGACTGAAGAATTGCTGGCCCTGCTTGCCGAAGCGAAAGGTTACCAAGCGTAAGTGCGAAATCATTAAAAAGACCGGATATGTTCCGGTCTTTTTTGTGTCTGTCATTTTGATTTCTTTGCTTAAGATACCGAGCAAGTTTTAGTCAGGTCTAACATCAAAACAATATGAGAAAAAAAATTCAGGCCGTCTGAAAACCCGATAATTTAGGTTTTCAGACGGCCTGTCCTACTTTTCTTTTCAATTAGAACGTATGTTTAACCGTTGCAGTCACACTACGCGGCGTGCCGTAAACGTGAATATCCGGCATGGGGCGGTAGCGTTTGTTGAACACGTTTTCAAAGTCCAAACCGATGCGGGTGGATTTGCCGATTTTGTAATGCGCGGTCAAGTCCAGCGTAGCGTATGGGCGTTGGGTCAGTGCTTCTTTACCGGCAGCGGTGAAGGGCTGGTATTCATCATAGGCGTTTGTACCGCTTTGCCAGTTGACGTTTGCACCCAAGTTTAGGCGGTCGGTAACATCATACGCAGTAAAGAGTTTAAAAAGGTGGGCAGGATAAGAAGGGTTGACCACATTGCCCGAATCATTTTTGAGTTTGGAGTACGCATAGGAAGCATTGAGCAGCCATTTGTCGCTCAGGCGTCCGCCAACAGACAGTTCCACGCCTTTGGTCGTCGTACGGTCAATAGATTCATAGTAATACCGTTGATTTTCCTCATCTTCAATTTCTTTCCCCAAATGGTCGCGTTTATTGATAAACGCCGCCGCAGAAGCGTTCAAACGGCCTTCAAACCACGAAGCTTTTAAGCCGAGTTCATATGTTTTGCCACGTTGTGGTTCGAGCGGTTTGCCGTTTCGGTCCAAATTGCGCACTTGAGGGCGGAATATGGTGGTATAGGAGGTGTAGGCTGTCAGATTGTCATTTAAATCATAACTTGCGCCCAAATAAGGGATAAACACCTTGTTTTTATGCCTGCTGTCGGCAAAATCGTTGCGATCGGAACTGTAGTGGTATTGCCAATCGACAAACCGTCCGCCGCCTATCAATGCCAGCCTGTCGGTTAGTTTGAAACGGGTCGAACCGTAAACAGAGAGGTTTTTCATATGAGCAAAGCCGTCGCGAAGGTAGGGCATGGCCAGTTTTGTGAAATTTCCGTCGAAAAGGCGCAAATCAGGGACAACCCTATTTTTATCTTTGTCGTAATATGAAAGAGTTTCCTTATTGTGCTGATAGCTGATGCCGGCATTGAATTCATGTTTGCGTCCCAAAAGCGGGTAATCGCCGTCCAAACTCAGAGAAAAATCTTGGTCGGTGTACTTGGCTTGATTGCGCTCGGCAAAGAATTTAGCGGAATAGTCTGAATCAATGAAAAAAGGACCGGCTATACCGGAAACTGCATCACTTTTTCCATAAGTATGGCTGTAGTTGCCGTTCAGAGCCCAACCGTTTTCAAACTCATGATTGACAGAGGTGAAGATTTCCGCACTGTTTTCTTTACCGTAAGCCCATTTTGCCGAGGCATTGCTGCGCGGAGAGGCTGCAAATGGTTTGAAAGGTTGATTTTTTCTAGGGTTTCCCGCCACGGTCAGATAGCTGAAAGGCGAGCTGCCGGTATTGCGGAAACGGTGTATTTCCGTACCGAGGCGCCAGTGGGTTTGCGGCGTGATATCGTAAGACAAAGTACCGTAGAAAGTGTGATTGTGGCGCGAAGTGTTCGGCAGGTAATCGCCGCCGTGGTCGCTGACCAAAATAGTGCGGCCGCGCAAGGTATTGTCTGCATTTAAAGGCTGATTGGCATCAAGGACGAAGCGGTAGTGGTTCCACGAACCGACACCGGCTTCCACGCTGATGGCTGGCTTGGCAGTCGGTTTTTTACGTTCCAAAGCAACCGTACCGCCCGGCTCGCCCATACCGCCGTTGGACAAACCGCTTGCGCCGCGTACGACGACGACTTGGTCATACAATGCGCTGTCCAGGTTGTTGGTGCCGCGGCGGATGGCTTTGTAGTCGTAAAGGAATTTGGGCGCGCCGTCCACGGAAATACTGTCAACGGCCTGACTGCGTGAAATAAACTCGCTGTGGCCGGATACGTTGTTGCCCATTTTGCTGTGGAACACGCCCGGTGTTTGTTTCAATACGTCCTGCAGGCTGTCCAAGCCTTGGTCCTCGATTTGTTTTGCCGTTACGACAGACAGGGACTGCGGCGTTTCACGTTGGGTCAGCTTGATGCCTGTGGCTGCAGATGAGGCGGGGATGGTGTAGTTGGAAGTAGTCTGTTTACCGACACCTTGGACGGTAACTGTCGGTAAATCGACACGCTCTTGCGGCTGGGTATTTTCTACTTCGGTTGCGAAAGAATACGCCGAACACAGCGCCAGACTGACGGCAAAGCTTAATTTGCCATAGGGAAATACAGGTAGTGACATAGCCTCTCCAATTAGCTTATCTTTACAATTTGGTCGCAGATTCTATCAAAAAGATGTAGTCCGATGAAACTATGTTCTAATCACTATTTCCTAAGTAGTTCGTTTGATTCAAAATATTTATTTTCAATCTAGTACCAATTAACTAAAAAGGCCGTCTGAAACCCATATCATCAGGTTTTCAGACGGCCTTAATCTTTTTATTACAAGGTAATCAGTCTGCCAATTTTCTTGTCAATTCTGCCAAACGTTTACCTTGCGCAAAGGCAATATCGTTTTCTTCGGCAGTCAATGCCGGCTTGCTGTCGTGGCCGGAAACATGGCTTGCGCCGTAAGGCGTGCCGCCGCTTTGGGTATTGCTGAGCGCAGACTCGGTATAGGGAATGCCGCTGATGACCATGCCGTGGTGCAGCAGGGGCAGCATCATGGTCAGCAGGGTGCTTTCTTGGCCGCCGTGCAACGAAGATGTGCTGGTGAATACGGTGGCAGGTTTGCCGACGAGTTCTGCGCCGAGCCAAAGGGGAATGGTGCCGTCGATAAAGTATTTCATCGCGGCGGCCATATTGCCGAAACGTGTCGGGCTGCCGAGCGCGAGGCCGGCGCAGTTTTTGAGGTCGTCGGCAGTCGCGTATGGTGCGCCTTCGTCGGGAATGTCTTTTTCAACGGCTTCGCAAACGGTGGAAACTTTGGGAACGGTACGCAATACGGCTTCGCAACCGTCCACGCTTTCGATACCGCGTGCGATTTGGCGGGCAAGGTTGCGCGTGCTGCCATTTTGGGAATAAAAGAGGACGAGGATTTTCAGGGGATTTGGGTTCATTTGGGGTTTCCGTTACAATGTTGTCAGGTTTCAGACGGCCTTTTAAATACTTGGGCCGTCTGAAAAGAAAAAATTTCAATTTAAAAGTGAGAAAAGGTTATGCCGTTTTCGCAATGGTGGCAAGGTTTTTTAAAGAGTAAAGGCATGGCGTTCGCTTGGTTTGTCGTGCGCCGTTTTGATGAGGAGCGCGTGCCGCAGGTGGCGGCAAGCATGACGTTTACAACACTTTTGGCCTTGGTGCCCGTGTTGACGGTGATGGTCGTCATCGCTTCGGCCTTCCCCGTTTTCGACCAATGGTCGGGGGAATTTATCTCTTTTATCAACCGCACCATCGTTCCGCAGGGTGCGGAAATGGTGTTTGACTACATCAATGCGTTCCGCGATAAGGCCACCAATCTGACGGCGATCGGCAGTGTGATGTTGGTCGTCACCTCGCTGATGCTGATTCGGACAATAGACAATGCGTTCAACCGGATTTGGCGCGTCAATTCGCAACGGCCTTGGATGATGCAGTTTTTGGTGTATTGGGCGTTGCTGACGTTTGGGCCTTTGTCTTTGGGCGTGGGCCTGTCAGTCATAATCGGTCAGGTGCAAGTAGTGGGTGGCTCGGAATGGCTGAGAGTCATAACCGCGGTTTCATTTATTACGGTACTGCTGTGGGGCTTATACCGCTTTGTGCCCAACCGTTTCGTACCGGCAAGCCATGCTTTGGTCGGCGCGGCCGTAACGGCGTTTTGCTTGGAAACGGCACGCTTTTTGTTCGCTTGGTACATGGGCAACTTTGACGGCTACAAATCGATTTACGGCGCATTTGCCGCAGTACCGTTTTTCCTGTTGTGGCTCAACCTGTTGTGGACGCTGGTATTGGGCGGCGCGGTTTTGACCTCGTCCCTGTCCTATTGGCGCGGCGAAGCGTTCCGCCGCAGTCTGGATGCGCGCGGACGCTTTGACGATGTATTGAAAATCCTACTGCTGCTCGATTCTGCCCAACAAAACGGCAAGGCATTGCCGGTGCAGGAGTTCAGACGGCATATCAATATGGGCTTCGACGAATTGGGCGAGCTTTTAGAAAAACTGGCGCGACACGGTTATGTCTATTCCGGCCGTCAGGGCTGGGTCTTGAAAATGGGGGCGGAGTCCATCGACTTGGCGGAGCTGTTCAAACTCTTTGTCTACCGTCCGCAAACGCTTAATAAAGACAAGGTCAATCAAACGGTTGACCACATCATGCAGCCCTGTTTGGAAACCTTGAACATGACGCTGGCCGAGTTCAGCGCCCATACGAAAAAACAGTCCTCTTAAACCTAACGCCGTCTGAAACCAAAAATATCAAGTTTCAGGCGGCCTTTGCTATAATCGGCACACTACTGAATATTACATTCGACCTACAAGGATAAATAGATGAAAACACCAGCCCTACTCTCGCTGCTCGGTTTGATTCCATCTGCCGCCTTTGCCGCCCACGGCGTAGGCCTTGGCCAACCACCCAAATATCCGGCCAACTTCACCGCTTTCGAATACGTCAATCCCAATGCTCCCAAAGGCGGCACATTTACCACGCCTTTCCTCGGTGCTTTTGACACGCTCAACCCCTTTACCCTCAAAGGCAACCACGAATACGGCATCAGTATGCTGACGCTCGACACCCTGACCGAGCAAAGCATGGACGAACCGTACGCCGTTTACGGCCTGATTGCCGAAGACATCGCCCTGGCTCCGGACGGCCTTTCCGTTACCTTCAAAATCAACCCCAAAGCCAAATTCCACAACGGCGATCCCGTTTTGGCCAAAGACGTTGCCGCTTCATTTAACATCCTGACCAAAGACAAAGCCGCCGCCCCCATGTACCACTTCTACTGGAACGACGTGGCCAAAGTGGAAACGCCCAACGACCGCACCGTCGTGTTCCGCTTCAAACAGCGCAACTCAGAATTGCACATGATTCTCGGCAGCCTGCCCGTCTTCTCGCATAAAAGCTATCCAAAAGGCCTGGCCGCCGCACCCAACAGCCTGCCCATCGGCTCCGGCCCCTACCGTTTTGCCAAAGCCGAAAACGGCCGCATCAGCGAGTTTGTCCGCGATAAAAACTACTGGGCGCAAAATCTGCCCGTGCGCAAAGGCCGCTACAACTACGACCACATCCGCATCAAATACGTCAAAGACGAAGTTGTCCGCATCGAAGGACTGAAAGGCGGACAATATGACTTCGTACAAGAAAACGTCGCCCGCAACTGGGCGCGCGCCTACTCCGACGAAGTCCTCAAAAAACGCAATCTGTCCAAACACGAATGGATACAAAACAGCACAGCCGGCATGCAAGGCTTCGTCATCAATATGCGCCACAAGCCCCTGGACAATATTTACGTCCGCCGCGCCTTGATTGAAAGCTTTGACTACGAAAGCGTCAACAGCCGCATCTTCTACGGCGCATACCGCCGCACCGACAGCTTCTTCACCAACAGCACCATGGCCGCAACCGGCAAGCCTGACAGCGCGGAAACCGCATTGCTCAAATCATTGGGTACCAAGCTGCCCGATGGCGTATTGGATCAAGACGTCCCTATGCCGCCGGTTACCGACCCCAAACTGGGCGTGCGCCCCAACCTGCTCAAAGCACGCGCCCTGCTTGAAAAAGGCGGCTATCAATACAAAAACGGCAAAGCAGTCGACAAACAAGGCAAACCGCTGACCTTTGAATTCCTCGCCCCAAGCAAAAACTACGAACGCATTACCGCCAAATGGCAGCGCGACCTCGCCAAAATCGGCATCACCATGAACGTGCGCACCGCCGATTCCGCCGTGTACCAAAAACGCATGAACGACTTTGATTTTGATGTGACTACCGGCTACTACGGCAACAGCGAAAGCCCCGGCAACGAGCAATACGACTACTTCAGCTGTGCTGCCGCCAAAACCGAAGGCAGCCGCAACCTATCCGGCGTCTGTCATCCCGCGGTTGAAAAACTACTGACCCATTTCAACAGCTTTACCAATCGCCAAGAGCTGCAAACCACCTCGCGCGCGCTCGACCGACTGATCCGCCACCAATACACCATCGTTCCAAACTGGTTCGCCGACCGCTACCGCGTCGTGTACCGTAACGATGTCGGCATTCCGTCCAAGCTGCCGAAATACTACGACCCCATCACCTTCGCCATGACCGCAGGCTGGAAGAAAAAATAGTCGCATTTCGACAACACGTCCAAGTGTCTGACAAGCCCTTTGCATGTAGTCCTAAGCATAGAATCATAAAACCTTGTTGTTTGTTTAAAAACAATCAATCGACTGATTCCAAACAAACATAAAAGAAAAAACAACTTAAAGCCAAAACAAAGGCCGTCTGAAACATCCGTCAGCAAAATCATCTGCAACGGAACATTTCAGACGGCCTTTTCGTCTTTTTTCAATCTATTTTCGCAACCAAAGCAAGATATCGAAAATAAACAAAAAAATTGCAAAACAATGCCCTCAAATTTTACAAAACCGTGTACACTGCAAGGTAAGAGTTTGAATTATAAGGTTAATCTTAATAAAAACTACAATCATCCAAATTTAACCCAAATCAAGCATTCATATAACAGACAATAAGGAACAATAATATGGAAATCAAGCGTCTCTCTACCATTCTCAAACTGATTGCCAACCCCGAACGCATGGCCATCCTTTTTCTGCTGCTTGACGGCGACCGCAGCATTACCGAACTGGCACAGGCGCTCGACTCCTCCCCGACCGGCATCGCCAACCACCTCGCGCGCCTGCGCACCGAAGGCATCATCGATTTCACGCGCTACCATCGCATCATCGAATACCGCCTCATCTCCGAAGAAGCCACCACCATCCTCAATACCCTGCGCACGCTCAAAGACCAGGCCGAATAAACAAATTATTCCACATTGCAACATCAAGGCCGTCTGAAACATCAGCTTTCAGACGGCCTTCTCTTTCATCCCATATCGAAAAATAAACCAATCCGCTATACAATACCGCCCATTCCCACAGGCGCAATCCGCCGCCTTCCCACCCAACAGCACACACGGAAACATCATGAAAATCGCCACTTGGAACGTTAATTCCCTCAACGTCCGCCTGCCCCAAGTACAAAACTGGCTGGCCGACCACCAAGCCGACATACTCGCCTTACAAGAACTCAAACTCGACCAAGACAAATTCCCGGCCGCCGCCCTACAAATGATGGGCTGGCATTGCGTCTGGAGCGGCCAAAAAACCTACAACGGCGTCGCCATCATCAGCCGCCACGAACCGCAAGACGTACATTGCGGCCTGCCCGCCCTCCCCGACGACCCGCAACGCCGCGTCATCGCCGCCACCATCAACGGCGTGCGCGTCATCAACGTCTATTGCGTCAACGGCGAAGCACTGGACAGCCCAAAATTCCAATACAAAGAACAATGGTTTGCCGCATTGACCGAGTTCGTCCGCGCCGAAATGGCCGCACACCCCAAACTCGTCCTGCTCGGCGACTTCAACATCGCCCCGACCGATGCCGACTGCTACGACCCCGAAAAATGGCACGAAAAAATCCATTGCTCCTCCATCGAAAGACAATGGTTTAAAAACCTACTCGACCTCGGCCTGACCGACAGCCTACGCAAAATCCACCCCGAAGGCGCGTTCTACACATGGTTCGACTACCGCGGCGCCATGTTCCAACGCAAACTCGGCCTACGCATCGACCATATCCTCACCAGCCCCGAACTTGCCGCCACCCTTACCGACGTCACCGTTGACCTAGAAACCCGCGCCCAAGAACGCCCCAGCGACCATGCGCCGGTGATCGCCGAGTTTGACTGTTAGATTTTGAAGCAACATAAACAATAAGGCCGTCTGAAAATTAAATTTCAGACGGCCTTTATTCTAAAAGTTTTCAGACGACGTTTGAGGTTGTCTGCAGATTTGAAACAGTGGTGAGAACGACAGACAACGCGTGCGTGTGTGGCGCAGCCACGCACGCGGTTAGAGGGGGTGTAGGCTACGGCTTGCTTTCTTAATGCCAAATCTACATAGGAGAAAATAAAATGGCTCAAAAAACTTTTACAGATAACGATACAAAAATTGTCATTAGCGGTATTATTGATGCAATTTGGGGAAAAGGTGTTGTTGCGAGCAACAAACCAGAAAACATCAACGATGATGTCATTGAAGTTGTGAATGATGTCGTAGAGAACATCAAACGCAGTACAAGACCAATGCTTGCTATAGATATCACATACAATATCTTATATTCAGCACCTGGTTCGCTTAAAGAAGTTTTATTCGGATTGACAGCCGATATGTTTGCGAATGGAGTTGAAGACCCAAATCACAATATCATTGCAACTTATGTGGGTTGGTTTAATGCACTATACAATAAACGTCAATACAGAACAGCTATTGTTACTGCTGCGCTATACAACCGTTCACGTTTAGAAATGGCTTTTTTGAGATTATAAACTTCAATCATACATAATGGATTAGTACATGTGGGACATAATAAAAGAAATCTATAAAAAATACAAAACCCCGACTTGTATATTATTAATAGATTTTATAATTGGAGTTATATTTGTCAAAAAAAATAAAGAACCATGTATTGGCAGATGTTTATCTCCTATATCAGAATCACCAGATATTGCTTTCACTATTACAATGACTGTTGCATTCATTTGTTTCATATGGATGCTAATCTTATCCATGAGTGATTATTAGGCTTATCTCAACACCGTACAATTTTGTGCGGTGTTTTTTCATCTTTGTAAATTCTGAGACCTTTGCAAAAAAGTCCTTCCCCAGACAGCCGAAATCCAAGCACAGATTTTCGGCTGGATCACTCCTGATTTTACCCAAATCCCCCCTTAATTCCCCTCTGATACTTGATAATCAGGTATCTGGCCGCCTTTTAGGCAGCAGCAGGTACACTTAGCCTATTGGCGGCTTTCAACAGGTTCAACCACATCGCCTTCAGATGGCTTTGCGCACTACTTTAATCAGCCCGAAATAGTTGGTGGAGATGCAAGCTACGGCTTGCTTATTGTTAAAGCAAAGCATTAATTGCTCAGGGTACAAATCCAACATTTCAGAAGATTTAATGGTTTAATTGAATCTAAACCTAACTTATACTTTCCCCTTCCCCAGCTTATTACATCGGTTGCTAACGCACCTCCAAAACCATTTTATTTGTAACCCATATCCACAAATAAAATATTTTATGTTTACCCGTAAGTCTGATTTCATATAAAACGCAAATCTTTGCATCTCCAAGTCTAAATAGTTGCCCATTTTATCCAAACATGAAGATATTTTGTCGCGCAAATCCATGTCATCAAAATCAATAGGCGAATCATCACCACGATAATTATAAAAATCTAACAAATACCCCCTTAACCTACTGGATATATCAGTGATTTTCTCTAATGCTGGCCTGAAAAAATATGGGAATAATTTAAATACATAAAGTCCAAATTTATCATTCAAAAATAATAATTCCATAAATTTATTGTGTAAATTTATCTGATTTTCTTGCCTAATACTTTCATTATCAAAATGAAACTTATCTATATTCATTAAATTAATACGGCACTCAAGTATGAGATTTTGTATTTCTTGTAATTTTTCAATTGTTTCTGAGTAAATTCTTTCTTTTCTTCCCCACCATTTCTGTTTAAAAAAATTTTGAAGAGTTAAAAATGCAACAATGAAAGACACTAAAATAGTTATAACATGCCCAATTTCCATACTTATCCCCTAATAACCAAAAATAAATAAGCTATTCTGAGCCAAATAACAACCCTTCCTTAATCCCCCGAATCTTATCCCTCAACACTGCCGCCTCTTCAAACTGCAAATCCCTAGCCGCCTGCTGCATGGCTTTTTCAAGTTTGGCAATTTCTTTAATTGCGTCTTCTTCGTTGTGAATCTCGCCGACTTTAACCTTGTTCTTACCTTTACCTTTCAGACGACCTTTGCCGCTGTCTTCTTCGTGGTACACGCCGTCGATGATGTCTTTGACCTGTTTTTTAATCTGCTGCGGCACGATGCCGTGTTCTTCGTTGAATTTAATCTGTTTTTCACGGCGGCGTTCGGTTTCGTCGATGGCGGCTTTCATGGAGTCGGTGATTTTGTCAGCGTATAGGATGGCGATGCCGTTCACGTTGCGTGCGGCGCGGCCTATGGTTTGGATCAGGCTGCGGTGGGAGCGCAAGAAGCCTTCTTTGTCGGCGTCGAGGATGGCGACGAGGGAGACTTCGGGAATGTCGAGGCCTTCGCGCAAGAGGTTGATGCCGACGAGTACGTCAAACAGTCCGAGCCGCAAATCTCTAATGATTTCAACGCGCTCGACGGTGTCGATGTCGCTGTGCAGGTAGCGCACTTTGATGCCGAGTTCGCTGTAATAGTCGGTGAGTTGCTCCGCCATGCGTTTGGTGAGGGTGGTAACGAGTACGCGTTCGCCTTTTTGGATGCGGTCGTTGATTTCGCTCATTAAGTCATCGACTTGGGTGGCAACTGGGCGGATGATGATTTGGGGATCGACCAGTCCTGTGGGGCGGACGACTTGTTCGACCACTTGTCCGGCGTGTTCTTCTTCGTATTTGGCGGGGGTGGCGGAAACGAAGACAGTTTGCGGCATGACTTTTTCAAATTCGTGGAATTTGAGCGGTCGGTTGTCTCGGGCGGAAGGCAGGCGGAAGCCGTAATCCACGAGGTTTTGCTTGCGCGATGCGTCGCCTTTGTACATGCCGCCGATTTGGGTAACGGTAACGTGGCTTTCGTCGATGAACATGATGGCGTTGTCGGGCAGGTAGTCCATCAACGTGGGCGGCGGTTCGCCTTCTTTTTTGCCGGAGAAGTGGCGGGAGTAGTTTTCGATGCCTTTGCAGAAGCCCATTTCGTAGAGCATTTCGAGGTCGAAGCGGGTGCGCTGTTCGATGCGTTGTTGTTCGACGGGGCGTTGTTCGCGGGCGAAAAATTCGATGCGTTCGCGCAATTCTTCTTTGATGGACTCGCAGGCGCGCAATACGGTATCGCGCGGGGTAACGTAGTGGCTGGACGGGAAGACGGTGTAGCGGCCGACGCGTTGAATAAGACTACCAGAAAGTGGGTCGAACATATCGAGGCGGTCGATTTCGTCGTCAAACAGGCTGATGCGCAAGGCGTTTTCGGAGCTTTCGGCGGGGTACACGTCGATCACGTCGCCGCGCACGCGGAAGCTGCCGCGTTTGAAATCCAAGTCGCCGCGTTCGTACTGCATGGAAACGAGCGTGGCGATGATGTCGCGCTGCTCGATGGTGTCGCCTTCTTTGACGGACAACACCATTTGTTGATATTCGGTCGGGTCGCCGATACCGTAAATGGCGGACACGGTAGCGACGATAATCACGTCGTCGCGCGTCATCAGGTTTTTGGTGGCGGAAAGGCGCATCTGCTCGATGTGTTCGTTGATCGCGCTGTCTTTTTCGATGAACAAGTCGCGGCTGGGCACATAGGCTTCGGGCTGGTAATAGTCGTAGTAGGAGACGAAATATTCCACCGCATTTTCGGGGAAAAATTCGCGCATTTCGGCATAGAGCTGGGCAGCAAGAGTTTTATTGTGCGCCATGATGATGGCAGGACGTCCACTTTGAGCGATGACGTTTGCCATGGTATAGGTTTTGCCCGAACCGGTTACGCCGAGCAGGGTTTGGTAGGCAAGGCCGTCTGAAAGCCCTTCGAGCAGGCCGGCAATGGCGGTGGGCTGGTCGCCGGCGGGCGGGAAGGGTTGGTGGAGTTTAAACGGAGAATTGGGATATTGGATGACTTCCATAAGACGGCCTGTTTTATGTTCAGGTAAAGAGAAGATTATAACAAAGAGCCGTCTGAAAATTGATAGTGTACCAATCTGATAAGACTAAATATTTCATCTCCTTCCTTAGCTAACTGAGGTTGGTTGTGTTAGCCGGAACAATACTTGGATACTGGGCTGGGTCAGCTGGAGCGAATAATCCATCTTCATTCACCAAAGGACGTGCCTGTGCACGTCCTTTTTCTTTTGTCCTTTTTTTCTTTTATCCCTTCAGACGACCACCCTATGCGCCAAATGGTTTACACTCCGCATCATTGCCCCTAAATATCTCCTCGCCGTCCGTACAGCTTCCCTTCCCCTTCATCTTCCCGCACACCACCGCCGTCAGCGACTCGTTCAAGCGCAATACCCTCGGTTCCGCCTCCCTGTCCAGCGCCACCGCCTTCAGGGTAAACTTCCCTTCCAGGATCCCCTTAGCCTGGCCGCTCATCCTGATACAGAAACCGCCCGCCTCCTTCACCGGCAGCTCCGGCCATTTCGTCGACGTCAGCTTAAAGCTGCCCTTTTTCGTATAGAACTGCTCCATAAAGCGCGCATTTTCCAGCAGGGCGGCATGCGCCGCACGCAGGTTGGCCGATTGAACCGATTCCCGATAGGCCGTAAATGCCGCCGTCGCCAATATCGAAACCAACAGCATCACCACCAACAGCTGTATCAAGGAGTAGCCCCTCTGCACAGTTGCCCTATTCCGTTTTCCGTCAAATGCATTTGAGTACATATCTTTATTCCCTTTATCTTTTATATCCCCTATTCAACAAGAGGCTATCCGTTTATCCCTTCTTACCCAATAAAAGCCCCCCGTTAGCCCAAGTCTTCATTCCCGGCCCCCATACAAAGCCGCCCGTCAACCCGAACCGGCAAGCGGTTCGACCTCGGGGCGGCGTCTACGACAGTTAACCGTCAGGCTTATTTTTTCACGGCAGGCTGTGCGGCCTTAGGCGCGGCAGAAGAAACCGTCGCCTCCGCCTTCAACTTGTTCAGCACCGCATCACCGATGCCCTTCACGTTTTTCAGCTCCTCCACCGATTTGAACGCACCGTTCTTCTGACGGTATTCCACAATCGATTTCGCCTTAGCCGGACCGATACCCGGCAATGCCTCCAGTTCGGCAGAAGATGCAGTATTGATGTTCACGGCAGCCAAAGAGAACGCCGCACAAACGGCAGCAAATGCACCAAATAAAAATTTCTTCATCAGATTTTTTCCCATAACATATTTGATTGAATCAGTCATAAAGTCTACCGAATGGTTTTATTCCACTCTGTAAACACTCTCACATACGCAGATAGGGCAACAGCCTATACCCGCATAAATGCTTACGACATATTAACGCAAATATCGTTTGATTTCAAATATTCCAAACAGTTAACCGTAACTTTCAGTACTTTTGTTCAAGAATAACAACAGAGTAATCATACAATACCTGTTATCTACCACCAAACCGACAGAAACGACAGGCATGTAAAAAGCCCCCGACATCAATCGGGGGCTTCGGAATGGGTGTTTGGCGGTGACCTACTTTCACATGGAAGAACCACACTATCATCGGCGCTGAGTCGTTTCACGGTCCTGTTCGGGA
>ERZ772910.153-NODE-153-length-42136-cov-24.147169_pt1 | contig 42136 bp, 30 predicted proteins | sample MGYA00511357_ERZ772910 | MGnify/ENA primary metagenome ERZ772910 (study PRJEB29015, sample SAMEA2738096) | human oral metagenome | biome: human oral; feature: human-associated habitat; material: saliva | place: China | collected 2193 ... | reverse complement strand
GTAGGGCGTAGATAGCTTGACTCATTTGCAGCCAGTTTTTAGGCCCGCCTTGGCCACCACTGCCAGCTAGCACCTTCACGCCGTGATATTTCCCCAGCCCCCGCACTAGTCTTTGTGGCCATAGCGGCGACTGATTTTTGGGTAGCTGACCCCAGCTAGCGCCCTGGCAGTAGGCACTTCCCAGATATAGATCCAGGCCACCGTAGGGATTGGCGTCCACCAGGGCCGCATCCACCGTCGCCTGCGCGGCTGGCGAGCCAAAGCCTGGCCCCTGCGGCTGCGAATATGTGTCTTGGTTTCGACGCCGAGCTGGCTGCGACGCCTCACCACCACGGATTAGCTCTCTGCCAGCCCACGCCAGTAGCGCGGCGCTGTAGGTGGCCCCAATGCCGCCCACCGCCCCACACACAAACACCACCTGGCCAAGCTGGCTAGACTGTTTCTTTAGCAGTAGCCGGTATAGCCGCTCCACCTGCATGGGTAGGTTCAGTTCTACTAGCTCGACGCCGTCGGCGCGCCCCTCTAACTGGTCCAGTAAGCCCCGGGCCCGGCCGGCTAAACCTGGCTGGCACACTCCCAGGCAGCTTTGTAGGCAGTTTTGGCTAAGGTAGGCGAACTGGCCGGCCATATGCAGCGCATCAACCCCATTAACCCAGCTGCTGCCCTGACCCGCAGCTTGCATGGGTACCTGAATGAAAGCTTCCACGCCGGCTATTTGCAGGTGGCAGTGCAGCTGCTCTAAATACTCAAGAGAACCAAACCCCAACACCAAGGGTCCTACCGCCCCGCCAGCCCCGGGCCTGGGCTGATAAGCACTTGTTGTATCAACAGCGCCACCAGCGCCGCTGTCACCAATGTCAGGCGCTCTAGGGGCCGGCGCGCTTAACTCGACACTTAAAACCATGCGCAACACCATGCCCCCAGCCAGCCCCAGGGCGCCGCCAGGCTGTGAATAAAAAGCATGGGGTCAAAAAGTTATCCACCTGTGGATCAACTCGGGAAATTTTCAGCTTGCGCTTTTACACTTCATAACACAACTCCTGGAACTCCCTAATGCCGAGGTAACCGCGTGTTTAAAACCCAATTGCGCCTGAAGCAGCCCAGCTCGCGCCGCGCAGGCAGCCCCAACACTGCCCCCAAAACCGCCACCCGCTGGCTACGCCCAGCCCTGGCCACACTAACCACCCTGATGCTAGGCACCGCCGCCCTAGCCCCCACCAGCCCCGCACAGGCTGGAGTTTTCAGCAAAGACCCCAACGGCGACGTCGCCCGCCCCTTCTACTACAACTCCGCCACCCTAGACGGAACCCCGGGCAAGCTACTGCGCCAAGAAGCCGCCGTCAGCGGCATCAACACCCTGGGGATCAGCAAAATTGGGCCCTACAAAGCCCAACGCATCCTCTACTCATCCAAAAACCGCACCGGTAAAGACATTGCCGTCAGCGGCATCGTGATTGAACCCAAACGCGCCTGGAGCGGCAAAGGCCAGCGCCCCATAATCGCCTACGCCCCGGGCACGCAGGGCATCAGCGACGACTGCGCCCCCTCCTGGAACATCGCCAACTCCATCGGCGACTATGAGCAGCTGTTCTTCAAATCCTTCCTGGCAAAAGGCTACGCCGTAGTAGTCACCGACTATGAAGGTCTAGGCACCCCCGGCGCCCACACCTACATGGACCGCGTCTCCCAAGGCCACGCCGTGCTGGACTCAGCCCGCGCCGCCACCCAGCTAAAAGGCTGGGACCTGGGCAAAAACAACCCCATCGTGATTAACGGTTACTCCCAAGGTGGCGGGGCCGCAGCCAGCGCCGCCGAACTAGCCGGCACCTACGCCCCCGAACTGAACATCAAGGGTGCAGCCGCAGGCGCAGTCCCGGCCAACCTCAGCGCCCTACCCGCCAAACTCGACGGCGGCAAATCCGCCCTATTCGAGCTCTACGCCCTCAAAGGCCTAACCACCAGCTACGGCGTCACCCTGCCGCTGTCACCCCACGGCCAGCAGGTAATGCAGCGCGCCACCAACACCTGCGTCATGGGCGGCAGCTTCTACAGCGGCACCCGCCTATCCCAGCTGACCAGCGACGCCACCGACGTGAACCAGCTCATGGCCCAAGAGCCCTACCGCACCATGCTGGCCCAGCAACGCATCGGTAACCTAAAGCCCACCATGCCCGTACTGCTCACCCACGGGCGCGGCGACGACGTCATCGACTACCAGGTGGGCTCCACCCTGGCCAGCGACTGGTGCGCTCGCGGTGCGCGGGTGACTTTCACCCCCAACGACGCCAAGTCGCACACTGCCGGCGCTAGCGAGCACCTCAAGCAGTCGCTGGTGTTCACCATGCTGGTTTTGGATGGGCTTAGCCCCAACTCCTGCCCGGCGCGCTAATTCCGAGCCCAGCGCGTTAGTCCCAGGCCTGCCCCCCTAAACCAGCCCGCTAACGCGAAGGCCCAGCCCACTAAACCGGCTCACTAATGCGAGGGGTCTGCCCACTAAGCATCCGAGCCCTTTAGCCCGCCAGTTGGCACTCGTTCAGTTACGACGACGCCACTGGCGGGCTTTTGCGTGTCCGCCAGAAAGTTTTAAGTCAGCTAGCCTCGGCATCGTTTAGAGCTGCGTGGTGCCGGCCTGGACGGCGCGTGAGAGCTCACTGCCTTGACGCATCCCCTCCAGCAGCGCCTCAGCCTGCCAAATAATCCAGGCCACCACACCCTCCAAACTGGCACTGGCATAAGCCTGGGCAGCTTCAGCGTAAGCTCCAGGCACGCGTCCCGCGTAATAGTCACTGACACTGACCCCGGTGGGGTCTAGCCCGTCGCGTACACTCAAATGCCGCACCAGCAGCCTCCCTAGCGCCCCATTAGCTAAAGCGAAGGGGCGCACCGTAAGCATTTCGGCGTGTACCAGCGCTAGCCGCACCAGTGCCGGCAGGTTCGGGGTGTCAACTAAAGCCACGATCTGCTCTAGGCGCTCACGCAGCTCCTGGCCCCCCAGGTTCGGTCCCGGCCCGCCTTCAAGCAGGCCCCTACCTTCAAGCAAGCCCCTACCTTCAAGCAGCTGCCCGTCTGCAAACGCTGTCTTTACGTTTTCAACCAGCCCTGCGCTTTCACGTGGGCAGCCCACCACCGCCTCACTGATTAACCCCCCAACAGCTAGCGGCCCCGCAACGTCACGATGCAAAGTTGCCATAAGCTGCGCCGTCGCCGGCACCACTGGACGAGTACGCCCCACCAAATCAGGCATATAGCCCACCAGGCGACTGTGAGCTCGCCACAAGCCGGTGGCCGCATCCCAAGCCGGATCCTTACTGGAAGCATGCGCCCCCGCCCCCTCAAGTCCAGCGGCAATTTGTTCACGCAAAGCCTGGGCGCTAACCACCGCCCCTTCAATAGCCGCGCCGCTGACAGCCGCGCGCACACTAGCCTCCGCGCGGGCCTCACGCCAACGTTTACGCAGCGCCTCCTGCCAGCGCAACTGGGCCGAGGCCTCATATAAAGCCTCACTTGCAGCCGCTACACGTTCTTCACGGGCCAGTGCCAAACAGGCGTCAATAAGGGCATTAGTGCTCACAAATCAAAGCCTACGCGCTAGGCTCTAAGTGTGAGTACCGAGGCCACCCACCCCACTACGCAGCAAGTTGCCGACTCAGCCCCTCATGGCAGGCGCAGGAGTCACATAATCGCGAGCATTTTTGGCTTGGCACAAGGGGCGTGGGTGATGGCCCTAGCCGCCTTCGTAGTCAAATACCAGGGCCCTAACTTTGGCTTCAGCTACCAAGCTGAGCAGTACCTGCTGGCCTTGCCGTTGGCGGTAGCGGCTTTTGTGGTTTGCCGCTGGGTTGAGCGCTACTATGCCCGCAACTCCTCGCTGGGGGCGGTGGTAGCCGGGGTGTTTTTACTAGGCGGCTCCCTGGTGCTGCTGTGGCTGCAAAAGTACTTCACCCTGGGGCTGACCTCATTTGTTTGCGCCATGGTGTTATTTGGTGGGGCCATGGGCATGCGCCGTGCTCGCCGTGCTGGGCGACGTGAGGCGGTTTATGCCCAGCAAATGGCCAAGCTGGACAAGCAGCCCGGCCAGGTGCCGCTGCCGCCGCCTTCGCGTAAATCTGATCACCTGCTTTCGCTGGTAATCACCCCTTTACTGACGGTTTTTGCGCTGGTAGCTACTGGTTTTAGCTCCGGGGTGGTTGCTGGCGCGGATGTTTTCGCTGCCAACGCCCACACTTTCAGCCACGGTAAGGTGCTTTTTGCGCTGGTAGCCGGGGCACTGTTGCTGTTGAGTGTGGGGGCATTAACCGGTACCTCCACTGCTGGGGCAGCCGCCACTTCTGGCACCATTTTGGCTTTCTACCTGGTGCTATGGGTGGGAGTGTGGTTGGGCATCAAACACCCGCTGTTTAGCGATCCTAGTAAATACGTCGTGATTGACCCGGTGGTGTGGATTTTCTTGGCGGCAGTGATGTCACCACTGGCACGCGGCTCACACTGGGCCCGCCAGGCCGGGCGCACCCAAATGGCTACGCAGTTAGCTATGGAAACTAATAAAGCAGCTGCTTAACCCATTAATCCAGACCTAAATATTTTAGGGAAAACATTATTTTAGACACATATTCAGGCAATTCGCACGGTTTTACGGCGTGCCTGGTAGTTAACGCAAAAAATAAGGGATACCTTTGCTTGCGCTATAGCTTTTGCCCAAGGAGACGCTGTGAGTACTAATCGGCCCAACGCAAGCATCTGGGACGACGACGAAGGCGAGGCCCAGCTGCGCCCTACGATGCGTAATAATGCGCATCTTTTCGATGACGAACCTGCAGTTTCTTCACTTTTAGCTGCTAGCGCCGCCAGCGCCGCCGCTGCGGTAGCCGGTTACACCGCCAGTTCTGCCGCTGAGGCCCTCGCGGCCTCGGCTTTGAGTGCCCCCAGCGCCTACTCGGTTGGCAGTGCCTCCTCTGCTTTTAGTGCTCGCTCTGCCGGTAGCGCCCACTCTGCGGTCAGCGCCTCTAGTGCCGCTGTACCTTCGGCTGCTTCTGCGGCTGCACCTGAGGCCGCTGGAGCTGCGGTTTCTGCACCCACCCCGGATTCAGCTGGTTCAGCCCCGTTAAGTGCGCATTCTGGTGCTACTCCCGACGCCGCCCCTAGCACTGCTTCTGCCCAGTCTGGTGCCCCTAGCGCCGCATCTGCCCCGGTTATGCCGCCCAGCCAGGCCCCCAAGTCAGCCCCCAGCGCGCCGGTTAACGGCCCGGTTTTGGGCACCACCCCTTCGGTACACGTGCCCGCGAGCTCTTTGGCTAACAATGGTGTGCCCGCCATGCTGGCTAACACCCCGCCAGCTACTGGCCGCCGCTACACCAACGCTGAGAACGCACACACTTCTGGCACTTTTGACTCTGCTGCCCGCCGCGCTACCGCCACCACGGCTGCCACCAGCGCCACTGCGGCTACCGGCGCTAGTGCACTAACTGCGGCCAGCGCTGCTGCCGCCTCGGTGACTGCCCAGTCTCCCGCTAGTGCCGCCTCGGCTAACATCCCTGAGTTGGCCAATGTCGCCAAGCCGGCTGTTTCTAGCGCCGCCAGCTCTGACGCTGCTGGCTCTGCTGACAGCGCTTCTGGCGCCCAGAACGTTGCCACCTCCGCCACCGGCCCGGCCTCCGCCACCTCTGCTGGCACTACTAACCCGCAGGCGGGCGCGGTTAACCCGCAGGCGGGCGCGGTGCGTCGTCGTAGCCTGTTTACTGCCGTCCCTCAGCCTGTGCCGGTTGATGAGGACAGCGACGACGAAACCATCCAGGTGCCGGTGGTGCGTGAGGATCTGATCCCGGATTCTTTCTCTGCCGCCAGTGCCTTCTCGGCTAGTGCAGCTTCTGCCAGCGCCGCCTCGGCTGCTGAGATCGCCTCTGCCGCAGAAACTAGCTCTGCTGCGGAAACTAGCTCTGCCTCAGAAACTAGCTCTGCTGCGGAAACTAGCTCTGCCTCAGAAACCGTTTCGGCTGCGGAAACTAGCTCTAGCGTGAGCGCCGCTAGCGCCCCCTCTGCCCTAGAGCACAGCTCCACTGCGCCCTCCCCGGCTTCTGTCGCCTCTGCCCAGGAAAGCGCCATCCAGGCCAACCAGGCAGACCAAGAAGCTGCAGACAGTGTCCAGGAGCTAGATGACGCGCATGAAGTTGAGGCCGCCGCTATCCCGCTGCCTACCGACTTTGATGCTCCCTCTGCTATCAGCATTCCTACCCCGCCGCACACGGTGAGCTCGGCTTTGTCGGCAGAGTCCACTTTCTCTATTGATTCTGCGGTTTCTGCTGCCTCTGCCGCCTCTAGCGTGGGTATTACCCTGCCTGCCCCGGCTACTCCAGCCCCGACCGTGCCAGTCACCTCAGCGCCGGCCGTCCCCGTCACCCCGGCTGCCGGCGCTACGGACACAGCCAGCAACGAGCTCAGCAAAACCACCCCAACTGCAGATGCACCCGAGCCGCCGGCTCCCCCGGCCCCTGAGCAGCCTGAAGCGACTAGCGCCGAAGCTGACTTTGCTGACGATGAGGTGGTGGCCAGTGACCACACTGAAACCACCATTATGGACGCCGCCGACATGGAGCTGGAGGAGGTTGTTAAACCGGTAGTTACCAGCACCTCCCCGGTAGGGGTTGAGCGCCTAGACCACCTGGCCACGGCTGACTCTGCGGACCTGGCTCCGGTGGCCCCCAGCCCCTCTAGCGCGATCTTCGCCTCCACCCGCACTGCTGCTTTCAGCGATTCGGCTAACCAGTCCGATGCGGGCAATGAGGTTGACGACGACGTACTGCTAGCTGGCTCCACAGTGGTTGGTAAGCCCGCCTCGCGTGCTGCCGCTCACTGGGGTGGCACCCTGCTGGCGCTAGTGCTGTTCCCGATCGCCTGGTTCTTGATGCACACCGCTGCTAATGCCCTCACTGGTGCTTTGGCTGACGGCTGGCCTAAGGTCTTCTCCACCGCCGGCATCATTGAGCTGGGCATGGCGGCGGTGCTGCTGATCGTGGTGATGGCGACGGCGACCCGCTCTTCCCTGGGTACCTTCGTCACCGGTATTACTACCTTGCTGATTGGTTTGCCCTTTGTGGTGGTGCCTTCGATTACCAAGCAGTACCTGGGTGATTTCCTGGCCAATATGGCTTTGCAGTCTCGCTTTGGCCGGATCCTGTCTGAAGCCGTTCTTAACGACGGCGTCAGTGGCCGCCTGGTGATCATTGGCTTGTTCTTGATCATGCTGGGCGTAGTTTCGCACTCTACTCGCCGTGCTGGACGCCGCGAGCGCCTAGTGATGGATCGCGCCAACACCAAAAAGTAGCCTTTTCGCTAACACTAAAAAGTAGCCTGCTAGCGCCAAAACCTGTTAGCGGGCAGCGTTGGCCCCCGGACTTAAGGTCCGGGGGCCAGTTACGTTTTGTGCGTGTTAGCGCGTTAGCGCTGTCTGAGGGACACCTGATTAACGTCCAGCGGGCCGGCTAAAGGCCGGCCCAGGGCGCCACCCGCGTAGCGGTTTAGTACGCTAACCGCATCCGCACATTAAGCGCTACGCAGCAGGCGCGCTAGCGGGTAACCATGTGGTGGTGCTGTGTAGCACCAAAAATAGCCTCGTTGTCGTACTCGAAGTTGGCGGGGGTGATGGGTTTACCGGCAGCCATTTCGGCGCGCATATGGGCCACTACCGCATCCAGAGTGCCGAATTTAGCGGCCACTAGGCGCTGACGCTGATAACCCACCCCGTTGCGACTGATGTCGTCCAAGGTGGCCAGGTCATCTAGGCAGCCCAGGTCTGCAGCGGCAGGCTCTAGTTCTTTAAGCAGCAGCGGCAGGGTGTCGGTAATGAGCGCCTCGTCGCCGTGGATGTTTTCGATCAAAATCGCTTCCATGCCGTAACGGGCGGCGCGCCACTTGTTTTCGTCCAGGAACCAGGGCGAAATGGTTTCTAGGGTTTCACCCTTATCTAGGCGTCGTGAGGCGGTTTCTACCAGGGCATGTACCAGAGCGGCAATGGCACGCACCTCGGTTAAGTTAGTGGCGGCGTCGGCCACGCGCACCTCAATTGTGCCCAGGCGCGGCGATGGGCGGATATCCCAGCGGATCTCATCGAAGTGGTCGATCACGCCGGTTTTGAGCATGTCGTCGGTGTAGTGTTCCAGGTCTTGCCAACGCTCAAATAGGCGCGGTACGCCCGCTGTGGGCAGCTGCTGGAACACCATGGCGCGGTTGTCACAGTAGGCGGTGTCTACACCCGCCCAGAACGGGGAAGAAGCGCTGAGGATCTGCATATGCGGCAGTTTGGTGGCCAGGTAGTTCAAGATCGGCATGACCTTGGCGCGGTCCTCAATACCCACATGCACGTGGGTGCCAAATAGCAGCATTTGCCGGCCCCAGAACTGGGTGCGGTTAACTAGCTCGGCGTAGCGACCTGAGTCTGACACGCGCTGGAAAATCGGGTCAGCAAAGGGGTGTGAGCCGGCGCTAGCTAGGTCGATGCGTAGCGGCTCTAGCACCGGGCGTAGCAGCTCTATGCCTTCTTGTAGGTCAGCGGCGCAGGCGGCCACGGAGAACTGTTTGCGCGAAACTAGCTCCACCGTGTTGCGTAGCATCTCCCCATGCACCAGCGGGGTGTCGGGATGGGCGCGGTGGAGCTGGTCAATTACCCAGTCACCACATTGGCGTAGGTTTTCGTCGTCGCAGTCAATTAGCTGAAGCTCCCACTCCACGCCAATGCTGCTACGGTCCGACTTGGCAAAGTCGATGGCCATTTTTTCTCCTTTACGACGCCGCCCCCTGCTTTAGGGCTTAACCGACGCCGTTTGTTTTGGGCCAGGCCAGCTTAGGCGCGATTAGGCGGTGCGCTGGTAGCGCTCGACAAAGCGGGTAATTAGCTGGTTAGCGCTAAGTACATCAGCGCTGTCGCAACGCGCTATGACGGCGGCCTTCTGGTCGGCAGGGTAGTAGGTGTCCCCGTAGGTGTTGATGCGGATATGCATGCCTTTACGGGTAATTTCGGGGTGGAACTGGGTGCCGTAAACGTTTTTACCCCAGCGCAGCATTTGCACGTGGCAAAAGTCCCCGGTGGCGAGAATGGAGGCCCCCTTGGGCAGTAGCCCAACAGCTTGCGAGTGACCAGTGTAGGAGTAAAAAACTGGGCCTGCGTGGGCGGTAAGCGGGTCGCGGTGACCGTCGTCGGTAAGGCTGATACGGGGGGCCTGTAGGTCCTCCCCGAAGCCGTCTACCAGTTTGCCACCACTAGCTAGGCTCAGCGCCTGCAAGCCAAAGCAGATACCCAGGGTGGGGAAGTCTTGGTCGATCAGGCGCTTAGCTAGCGCGCGTACGCGCCGCTCCACGCGCTGATGCTCGGGGGATTTGTCCTCGCCGTGGAAGCCGAAGGGAGAACCCGTAATGATTACCCCGCTGTAGTCGCGTTGCAGGTTTAGGGTTTCCGGCTCACATGCATCGGTATCTAGCAGATCCATGACCTCTAGATCCTCATCACCTAGGCGCCCGTACATTCGCAGCGTGTTTAACTCATCAGTGGCAATGTCTCCGGTGGGACGGCAAACAGCCACAAGGAATGGTAAACGCGCGGTTGCGGGTGCCGATTCAGTGTGCATACATTGCACGCTACCAGTAACCATCAGCAACGCACACTATGACAATGGTTAAAAACAAAACGCCCCAGGAGCTTTACTCCTGAGACGCAGTTTATGAGTCGGGGTGACAGGATTTGAACCTGCGGCCTCTTCGTCCCGAACGAAGCGCGCTACCAAGCTGCGCCACACCCCGTGGTGCCTGCCTATCATAGCGTGTTTAGCAACCTTAAAGCCAATTGCAACCCAAACTTGGGATGTGTAGCGCGTTACAAACAGCTATTTAGCGGGCCGTGAGGGCAGACTTAGCGGGCCGTGAGGGTCAGCAGGGTGGCTTCAGGGCGGCAGGCGGTACGTACCGGCGTAAACGGGCTGGTTCCCAACCCTGCCGACACATGCAGGTAGGCTTGGCGCTCCTCAATAGCCGGGGCGAGGCCCTTGTGGATGGCTTTGAAGCTGGCAGGCCAGGTGCTTAGGCCGCTGGCCTGAGCTGGGGGTAGATCGCAGTTGGACACTAGCGCCCCATAGCCAGGTAGGCACAGTTGGCCTCCATGGGTGTGTCCAGCCAAAATTAACTGGGCGCCGTCGGCCACCATCTGGTCTAGCACGCGCTGGTAGGGGGCGTGGGTTACGCCAATTTTCACGACGGCGCCGCTAGCGCCCCCCGCAGCGCTCTCTCCCGCAGCTACCTCGGGGAAGGCGTCGTCGTCGGCGTGAGCGTCAGCCACACCCACTAGCTCGATGAGCTGACCGGCTGCTTCCACCGTGTCGCGACAGTTATCCAGGTCTTTCCAACCGCCAGCTAGCTGCATGTCACGTACTTCCTCCCAGGGTAGTACGGGCAGGTCAGTAACCGGATCATCGTTGCTACGTGGGTCGCGGCGCAGGTAGCGGGTGGGTGAACGGAAAACCGTGCCGTGACGGTCGTGATCACCCAGCACAAATGCGCCGGGGAAGGCTAGTAGCGGCTCCAGGGCCTGACCTAGGGCGCTTACGCCACCTAGGGTAGATAGATTGTCACCGGTGTTAATAACCAGGTCTGGCTCAATATCCGCCAGGGCCCGCACCCAGGCCACCCGGGCTTTGGTAGCGCCAGTTAAGTGCAAATCAGCAATGTGCAGCAGCTTGATGGGCGCCGAGCCGGGAGCCAGTACAGGTACTTCAATGCGGCGCAGCACCGGCCAGCGAGCCTCGATTAGGCTCCACCCCAGGGTTGCCACCCCTACGCCACCGACAGTGCCGACGGCGCAGGCTAGTTGTTTAAGCGCACTCACTGGCCGTTCCCGCTGTTGCGACGGTCCTGGGGGGTGCCGGTGGAGTTGTCAGCATTCAAACCGTTGGTGGTGGTGTTGCCCCCCTGGGAGTTGTTGTAGTTGCCGTTGGTGCCGGTACCGTTGTTGTTGTAGTTGCCATTGTTGCCAGTACCGTTGTTGTTAGTACCGCCATTGTTATTGCCGTTGTTGTTATTGTTGTTGTGTCCGGTATTGCCCTGGGGGGTGGCCCCGGTGTTGCCGGCGGCGCTGTTGCCACCCAGGCTGACCTGGTTGAACTGCTGAACTTCAGTGCCCGAAAGAGCCGAGTTCATGTAGTCACGCCACAGCGGGGAGGGCAGGTCAGAACCATACATGGTGGAGTAGTAGCGACCACCAATAACCTGGCCGTTCATGGGGGAGTTACCCTCAGAGTGGCCTACCCACACGGCGGTGGACAGCTGCGGCACAAAGCCCACAAACCAGGCGTTATCCATTTCTTCGGTAGTACCGGTCTTACCGGCGCTAGGCCGGTTAAGGGCAGCCGCTGCGCCAGTACCGTTCCCCTTCATTACATAAGTCAGGGTCAGTGCCACCTGGTCGGCGTGAGTGGGGTCCATAACCTGACGGCAGGCAGTTGAGGGGACCTTGATCTCGGTGCCATCATCCTTGGTTACCTTGGTGATAGCGGTGGGCGGGCAGTAGGTGCCGTGAGCCGCGAAGGTGGCGTAAACATTGGCCATGGTGATCGGGGCTACGTTCATGGTGCCCAGCACCATAGAGGGGTTGTGGTCGATTTCTCCACCATCAACCGTGGTTATACCCAGATCCTTAGCCATGGCGGTGACCGCACACAGGTCCATGCGGCTAAGCATGTATACGTAGCTAACGTTTACCGATAGGGCAGTGGCGTTAATAACCGTGTGGTTAACGTTTTCTGAAGCATTAGCGTTAGACACGTTCCAGTTTTCAATGGAGAAACCCGGGTCACAGCTAGCGTGGAAATCACCGGTGGTAAATACGTGGCTAGCACCGCCTAGCACCGTGTAGCCAGACATGCCTCGTTGGTACCACTGGGCCAAAACAATCGGCTTGAAGGATGAACCAGGCTGGAAACCACCAGTGTTAGAGCCGCCATGCTTAGAGTCGGCCGCGTAGGACAGCTTAGTGGCGGTGGGGTCATCATTACTGGGCTCACCATAGTTGGTGTTTTGCACCATGGCGATAATCTTGCCGGTGCCCGGCTCGATAGACACCAGTGCGCCCTTAACGTTGGACTCGTCCCCAGTGGGCAGCCAGTTAGCCATGGTGTCGTAAGCGGCCTGCTGCTTGGCCATGTCCAAGGTGGTGGTGATCTGCAGACCACCGCGTAGCAGCAGCTGACGGCGGGTAGCCTCATCCTTACCGTAGGCGTCGTTGGTGAGGATTTCACGCACCACGTATTCACAGAAGTAGGCGGCACTCTTGGTTACGCCGCCAGAGCCTGAACCACAGCCGCCGACGGCGTTGGTTACCTTCAGCATGGAGTCGATGCTCTGACTGGTGGCTTCCTTGTACTGCTCCTGAGTGATGAACTTTTCCTCAAGCATCTTCTTGAGCACCCAGTCACGGCGGGTCTTAGCCGCATCAGGGTTGGTGATGGGGTCGTAGCGGGTAGGCCAGTTGGTCATACCGGCCAGCAGTGCAGATTCACCTACGCTCAGACTGTCGGCACCGTGAGAGAAGTAGTGGCGGCTGGCAGCCTCAATACCGTAGGTAGAAGGGCCGAAGGCCGCAATGTTGAGGTAGCCCTCTAGGATCTGCGCCTTGGTGTAGCGCTTTTCCAGTGTCAAAGCGTATTTAGCTTCACGTAGTTTACGGGCCGGGGTGGCAGCGCGGGCAGCCTCCACCGCCTCGGGGTCGCTAGCCTGCAAACCCGCCTCAATAAGCACGTTTTTAACGTATTGCTGAGTCAAGGTAGAGGCACCCTGGGTGGAACCTCCGGCTGCGTTGGTAGCTACCGCACGCAACATACCCGACAGGTCTACACCCTTGTGCTTGTAGAAACGCTTATCCTCAACGGACACGATAGCGTTTTGGGCGTTCTTGGAAATCTTGGCTAGCGGCACAACAATGCGGTTTTCCGCGTAGAACTGAGCGATAGTTTGCCCAGCAGAGCCCTTTAGATAGGAGATCTGGGAGGGCTGAAGCACGTTGAAGTCGCTAGGTAGCTCGTCAAACAGCTGCACTGAGGCATCTGTAAGAACCGAAGCAGCCCCTACAAAGGGCAGCGCGAAACCGGCAGCGAACACGCCGCCACCAACGGCCAACATAAAGAATGAGAGCAATGCGGCAAGTAGCTCCCGGGGAGAGGAGAGGGAGACTCTCGAGCTAGCAGACTTCGACATAGTCCCTAGCCTACGTCATAACGCAAGCAATGAGACAGAGCGGCTTGGTAACACTTCTGGATACGCAGGCCGAAATTTTTGTTAGGACCAATACCTGGTTTCACTCTATTTTTGTGCCAATTTGGAAAATTTTGAAATAACGTGCAGCGAGAATTTGAATCCACGGACAAACAGGCGTAGAGTCTGGGGGTGAGCTGAGTAACAAAGAAGTGCTCGCCTGGACAAATGAAAGTAGTTCCAAAATGAATAATGAAATTCATTCCTGGACCCAATTGGCAGCGTGTGCCGGCACAGACACCACCCTGCTGTTTGGAAAGGGGGCCGAGCAGCGGGAAGCGCGCGAATTGTGCTACTCCTGCCCGGTGCGTTTGCAGTGCCTGGCCGAAGCCCTCAATGGCGACTCTAGCTTTGGAGTTTGGGGCGGTTTAACTGAGCGTGAACGCCGCGCCCTGGCCCGCAACATGCCTCACATCACTGACTGGGCTGCCTGGCTTTCCAGCGACGACGCCCTGGCTCAGGAAATCCGCCAACTGCGCAAGCCTGCCCGCACCTCCCTACTGCGCCGCAAGCCCAACCTGAGCGAGAGCATCTCTCACGCTACCCCCACTCGCGCCGCAGCCTAAGGTCAGACCACTTCAAAGCATCCCTAACTCCACCCCTATTCACCCAGCCAACAGGTCAGGTAGGGTGTAATCATGACTTCTAGTATGACTACTTGGGAATACGCAACCGTGCCGCTAATCACGCACGCAACTAAGCAAATCCTGGACCAGTGGGGTGCTGACGGTTGGGAACTAGTCCAAATCGTTCCCGGCCCGGCAGGTACCGAAAACCTAATCGCCTACCTCAAGCGCATTAAACGCTAGCGCCCACCTGAAGCACTAGCGCTACCACATAAATTAGTGCCCGGCCGTTTAATACGACCGGGCACTAAAACTTGTGAGCGCTATTTATACGCGTTTATCAGCGAGCGCGGCGCTTGAGGCGCTCGACGTCGATAAGGGTTACAGCGCGCCCCTCCAGGCGGATCCAGCCACGGGAAACGAACTCGGCCAGAGACTTGTTAATGGTCTCGCGCGAAGCTCCAACTAGCTGAGCTAGCTCTTCCTGGGTTAGGTCGTGGGGGACATGGATACCGTCTTCAGTGGGTGCACCAAAGCGCTCAGCCAGGTCCAGCAGGGCCTTGGCTACACGCCCAGGAACATCGGAGAAGACCAGGTCAGCCAGGGCAATGTTGGTGCGACGCAGACGCACCGCGAGGGCGCGCAGCATATCCTTGGCCAGCGTGGGGTGAGAGTCAATGAAACCCATTAGCTGGTTGTGCTCTAGAGCCAGCAACTCAGTGGTGGCCACGGCAGTAGCAGTGGTAGAGCGCGGACCCGGGTCAAATAGAGTTAGCTCGCCGACTACTTCGCCGGGACCTAGGACCGCTAGTAGGTTCTCACGGCCGTCAACAGAGGTGTGACCTAGCTTCACCTTACCGGTGAGCAGGATGTATAGGCGGTCGCCGGAGTCACCTTCATTGAATAGAACCTCACCACGGCGCAGAGTTGTCTGCGACATCATGCCACGTAGCTCTTCTCGCTCCTCAGGCGACATACGCTCAAAGAGTGGGATGCGCGCAATGATGCTGTCTTCCATATTGCGTCTCCTCGTTTGGGGATCAGGTAGCCGTCAAAGGGCTGATTATTGACTAATTTACCACACCTGTGACGTGATCCACTAGAGATTTTGGGCATTTATACTCAGTTTTGCCAAAGTTGAGGGTGATAGCGTTTGCGCAGATCAGTGTCGTTTTCACTGATTTTGCCCTAGTTTTCGTGACAGTTTGACATGAAGTTGTCAGACCTATAGCCCGTTAGCGCTAGATTCACGTCAGCAAACCGTACTTTAAGTACCGTTTTTGGAGCTTATTTACACTGCCCGCCCTCAGCTAATTTTCAGGCTTCCTCAGGTTTAAGACACCAAGCATTTACCTGGTGAAATTGTAATGACTAGCCCCCCTCAACCCGCCCTAATCGGCTACCCTGGAAGGGTGCCTCAGGTTGAAACAAAAGCAAACTACCGCGCCCGCATGGCTCAGCGCCAAAGCGTCATTATCGGTACCTGTCTAGTTCTAATGGTTATTGCTACGGCCTTCGGTTTGGTCGTAGGCACTGGGCTAGTCAAAGTACCAGACCCTGGCTTCCAAGCCGTCCCCACCCCCACGCTAGTTAAACGCATCCCGGTATGCCCTGCCGCCCAAGCGGTTACTGGCGAAATCACTGACATTAGCGTCAATATCTACAACGGCACCAAGAAGGCCGGTTTGGCAGGTAGCGCCGAAACTAACCTGAAAGACACTGGTTTAACTGTGCTTAGCACCGGTGACTGGGCCGAGGGTGCCTATGACGGCAATGTGCTGCTCACCGCCGGACCAGCGGGTATCACCAATGCTTACACCGTGGCCCAGGTATTTAGCGGCACGGTAGTGGTCCAGCAGGACCCGCGCGCCTCTTCTTCTGACACCACTGTTAACGTAGTTTTGGGCGCCCAGTACAACCACGGCATCAAGTCTGCTGCGGAAATGGCTGCCATTAAGTCTGGCTCCCCCATCACCGCTCCTGCCGGTTGTTCTCAGCCCACTGCAGCCGCATCCGAGGGCAAGAAGTGACCTTTTGCTTGCGCTCGTATTCACCTTTTTACAGCTAGGAATTGTTAGCGCATTAACCTACTTCAAGCTGGCCCCCTGGGCTCGCGCTTATATAAAGGCTGTGGGTGACGCCCCCGGCGAAGCTTGTAAAGACCCACTGTTAGTAGCCGCTTTAACCAATCGAGGCATGGCGGTTAGCGTGCTACTAGGTGGCGCGCTTTTGACGGGGGTGCTGTCGCTACCTCAGGCACTAGCTGCCACGGCTGCGACGCGGTCACTATCCCTGTCCGTGCCGGTACTAGCCGCACTGATCCCTGCCGCCCTGGTGGACTGGCGCGTGCAACACCTACCCACCCGCCTGCTTTCGGTTGCCGGCGCAGTACTACTTTTTGGGATGACTTTAGCCTGGCTAGGCCCGCAAGTAGCGCCTGCTGGTATCGACGACGTCGCCACTCCCCTACGCGCTGGCGACTTACTGCGGGCTTTGGGTGGGGGCGCCCTGGTGTATATTGCCCTGGCTGCATTGAGTTTGCTGCCACAGCTGTGGGGGCGAGCCCCGGGGATTGGCATGGGTGACGCCAATTTGTATGTGGTGCTAGGGCCACTACTGGCTTTGCATGGGTGGAGTACCCTGCTAATGGGCTTATATTTGGGCTTTTTCTTTGGTGGCCTGGTGGCGCTGGGTTTGTTGCTTAGTGGCAGGTTGAAACTTAAGGGACGTATCGCTTTTGGGCCTTGGTTGATGGCGGGGGCCACAGCGGCCCTGGCGCTGAGTGTGTCCTAACTACTACTGCCACAGCATTAGCTTGCGGCGAAATTAGGTCTAGACTGGTGGTCTGGCAGCGCTCGGACGACGACGCTCGAACGCGCCAGACGCACGGGCTCTGCCGCATGGACCCCTTTTTTCCATTGCGACAGGAGACAGTAAATGTCTAAGGCAGGTTTTTGGACCCTGCACGGTGACGGCCGCTCGGTAAAGCCGGGTGACGTCGTCGCCCCCCACGAACGTCTAACCTGGCCGCGCACCATCGGGATTGGTGTGCAGCACGTGGTAGCTATGTTCGGTGCTACCTTCCTGGTGCCGCTGCTCACCGGATTCTCCCCTACTACTACTTTGTTCTTCTCCGGCCTGGGTACCTTGCTGTTCCTAGGAATTACTGCCGGACGTTTGCCTTCCTATCTAGGTAGTTCTTTTGCCCTGATTGCCCCTATTGGCGCAGTCACTGGCTACAACGCTTCTAATGGCGGTTTGATTGACCCACACAAGGCCTCCCTAGCTCAGGGAGGCATTATTGCGGTGGGTCTAACCCTGGCGGTTATTGGTCTGCTGGTGCACTTTGTGGGTGCCGGCTGGATCGACAAGCTGATGCCTCCGGTGGTTACCGGTGCGATTGTGTCCCTGATCGGTTTCAACCTGGCCCCTTCGGCCTGGAACAACGTTAAGCAGGCTCCTATCACCGCCACCGTCACCATTGTGTCTATCCTGCTGATCACGGTGCTGTTTAAGGGCATCATTGGGCGTCTGTCCATTTTGATTGGTGTGCTGATTGGTTACGCCACCGCCGTGGCCCTGGGTGAAGTGGACTTCTCCGCTATCGACAAGGCCGCCGTCGTGGGTCTGCCCACCTTCCAGGCTCCCAGCTTCGACATTAAGTACCTGGGTGTGTTTGTGCCCGTGGTGCTGGTGCTGGTGGCTGAGAACGTGGGTCACGTTAAGTCCGTGTCCGCTATGACCGGCGAAAACCTGGACAACATCACCGGCCGCGCCCTGTTTGCCGACGGCGTTTCCACCATGCTCGCTGGTAGCGGTGGCGGTTCTGGTACCACCACTTACGCCGAGAACATCGGTGTTATGGCTGCTACCCGTGTCTACTCCAGCGCCGCCTATGTGGTGGCCGGCGTTTCTGCCCTGGCGCTGAGCCTGCTACCTAAGTTCGGCGCGGTTATCGCTACCATCCCCGCCGGTGTGCTGGGCGGCGCCGCCACGGTCTTGTACGGCATGATCGGTATGCTGGGTGTGCGTATTTGGGTGCAGAACAAGGTTGACTTCTCTGACCCGGTAAACCTCAACACTGCAGCTGTGGCGATGGTTGTGGCTATCGCTGACTACACCTGGGTAGTGGGCGATATGTCCTTCTCCGGTATCGCCCTGGGCTCCTTCGGCGCCATCATCATCTACCACCTGATGCGCGCTATCTCGAAGCTGCGTGGCACCAACCTGGAAAGCCCCTCCCCCGCCTCAGCACCTGCCGGCGTGGAACTGGAAGGCCCGGCCTACTCCAAGCGCCACAAGCAGGCTCCTAAGGCTGACGAGCAGGAATAACTGACCGCTAGCGAATAGCACTAGGGTCACTTATGTTTCACGTGAAACATAAGTGACCCTACATTTATCTGGGATACCTAAACTACTGTGGCCGGCTAGGCCTACCTTGCGTGCCGGCACGCCTGCTTTGAGCTGTCAGCATGCACAGTTTGTGCGCCGGCACGCCTAGTTTTGAGTGGCGGCACGCCTAGCTTCGAGGGCTGGCAGATCTACCTTGATAGTTGACGGCTGAGTTAATGTTGCGCCCTGCAGCCCAGCTGGGCACACTTAAGACATGAGCGTATCCGGCGTATTTGCACACCAGCCCCCCAATAGTAATGCCGGCGCTAATCAAATCAGCCACCCGGGCCAGATTGTTCCAGATGATTTTGTGTTTCCAGGTACACAAGAGGTAAATCCTCGTGAGGTATTTGCTTTTGCGGGCTACAACGCTCCGCGACAAAAAACTCCAGCAATCTGCTTCATCGCCCTGGCATCACTACTACTATCCCCAATTCCCGGGGTAGTTCTCATAACCATGGCTTTGGGGATTTTTGCGATCGTCGAATCTAAGCGGGCTGGCTATCGCGGCTGGGTAATCTCCTGGATCTCCACTATTATTTCCTGCCTGGTTTTTGCCATTTACCTCCTGGTAAGTCTATAAGTAGCGCCACTTTGCAAGCCAGTGGGCGGCACAGCTAACCCGCCAGCGCACGCTAGCCACATAAGCTCCAAGCGCCGTCGTCTAACGCAAACGGCGCCGTCGAGGGTCCCCGGAGACACTATCGAAAAACGCAACCAGCAGGCCTTATAGATCCCCACGCTTTTGCAGGCGCTGCAAGGACAGGTAACCCAGCGGGATCGGGATCCAGAAGGTAACCAGGCGGTAAACCAACACCGCAGACACGGCCACACCGCTAGGCACCCCGGCAGTAACCAAACCACCGGTGAGAGCCAATTCCACCGGACCCAAACCACCAGGCGAAGGCACCACAGAACCAACCGTGTTAGAAGCCAGGTAAGTAATCGCCAGCACCGCGAAAGGCAGCGAATAGCCAAAGGCCCACAGCGACGCCCCGAAAGACAAAATGTAGGCCAACGACAAAATCACGGTACCCAACACGCCCACACCCATACGAGTGGGGTTGGAAGCCAACCACACCAGACGCGGCCACACCTGCTTAACAGTGGGCTCAATATGCACCCAAATCCAGTTGCGCAGCTGCGGCACCGCCAAAGCCGCCGCAGCCACCACTACCGCCACTACTACCGCCACCAGCACCCAGCCAGAAGGCAGCGACAAGCCCGAAGAAGTACCGGTGGTAGCCGCCAAAATACCCAGCAGCACCACAGTCACCACAAACTGGGAAACCTGCACCAATGCCACGGTGGCCACACCCACCGCCGTCGGCACCCCCTTGCGGTTAAGGAAACGCAGGTTCATAGCCGCCCCACCCACACCGGCCGGAGCCACCAGCGCCACCACAGAGGAAGCAAAATGCACCTCAGTAGCCCGAATCAAGCCCAGTTTGTTGGGAGTGAAAGCCACCAGCGTCATGCCGGCGCCCACATAGGTGGCCAGCGAGAACACCAGCGCCGCCAAGAACCACCAGAAATTAGCTTGCTCAACCGCTGCAGAAATCTGGGCGAAGTTCATCTGGCCCAGCACCGTCCACAGCGCCACCACACCCACAATCGCCATGAAAATAGTGCGGGCAGAGAAGCGGTTAATCTTGGTGGGTTCAGCCTGGGCCGTGGGCACCAGCGCTACCAGTGCGTCACGCAGCTCCTGCAAAATCTTGCCGCGTCGGCCCATGGCAGCGCGGGTAGAGCGCGGCAACACCACCTTTTGCAGCATCGGCGCGATAGAAGCCACCTGATCTTGATCCAACACCCGTGAGGCGGAGGCAATGGCCCGCTCCACCCCCACATTTAGCGCCACCAGGGCCAGGGTTTGGGCTAGGTCCATGCGGCGCGATAGCTCAGAGGAGGCCAGTTCGCCGTCATCCCAGTCGGTTAGCCAAATATGCTCGCTGGCGTCCACCAGCACACTTTGATCACTGATGGCGCGGTGGGCTAGACCAACCGTGTGAGCGCGACGCAGCTGGGTCCACAAATCCAGCAAAGTCTCGTCAGAGATTTGGTCGCCTAGCTGCCCAAATGCGCGCGGGGAAACAATATGTTCAGTGACCAGCAGCATTGATTCTTCTGCCTCGGCCACGCCCAGAATTTGCGGGGCCCGCACCGCCCGGCTGCGCGCCATCTGGTTCATCATCACCGTGTTTTCTGCACTGGCGCGCACCGAATAGTTTTTCGCTGGGGCCAGGCCGCGCGTGCGTAGGGTGTCCCAGGCAGTGGATAGAAAACCCACCACGTGCGTGTCAGTGTCCATCACGGTCAGGTCATAGCGTTTGCCGTCTTGGTCCCACACTGCGTAGATGCGGTGAATGTTTTCGCTTTGACACTGCCACAGTTCTTCGGCTAGCTCCAGCTCGTGGGCGCAGTTGTAGTCAGGTAAGGGGGTAAGTTTTTCGTCATTGCCGGCTGGGGCCAGGGTTTGGGGGGTTTCAGTTTCGACGACGGCGCCGTCGTCTTGGGTGGAAACGATCGGGTTTTCACGTACTTTCTCGGTGTAACCAAGCTGGGAGTCGGTACGTACCTGCCAGGCTTGCAGGGGGGCTTGGCGCGGGTTTAGACGCACCACCTTGACAGCGTCCACACCGCAGCGGCGCAGGCCGCGCGCCAGAGCCACCCCAGTGGCGTTTTCGCTGGCCACGCCCATAATGTAAAGCACTAAGTAGCTGGCGATAAGACCCAACAGCACTGAGGCCACCGCCGCCAGCAGGGTAATAGCTGAGCGTAGCACCGAAACACCCACCACAATTCCCAGCAGCCACCAGGAAGTTTTTACCAGCTTGGATTGGTGTTTACCGGAAGCCAAAATAACTGCAGCCAAGGCAGCATAGGTGGGTGAGAGAATCTCGTAGGTGTTTAGGTTGCGGTAGGAGATCATGCCGTTGTGTACCTGGTTAAACACCGGCAGCTGCAACAGGTATGTGAACAGTGCAGACAGCAGATAAGCACTGATTAGGGCGATCAGGGCTTGGCCTGAGCGCCACCAGTCCTTATGCAGCAAAGCGCGCCCCATCAACGCTAGGGGCAGAGCTAAAGTGACGATACCTTCAAAGGCTTGCAGCGGGAACACCAGCACCCGGCGCAGCAGTTGGGAAAAGACGGTCTGTACGTCATAAATGACAGCGGTGGTGGTTGCCTGGGCGAACACAGCCAGTAGAAAAACCGTTACTAGACCTAGCGCGCAGACACCGGCAAATAGTAGGTCGCGGGTGCGGTGTTCGCGCCGCTCTAGGGTGTCAACCAAGGTTAGGGTGCTGGTTTCCACCAAAGTTGGTTGCGGTTCCGCCTGGGAGGTGGTGCCTACTCGGGGAAAACCAACTGGGCGGGCCGAGTTGGCGGCCTCAGCCGGGGCGCTGGGTTTTTCGACGGCGGTAGCTACCCGGCTATCCGGGGTGGCGGTGGGGCTACCGGCCGCAGATTGATCTGGCGCTTGGGTCATGGGGCTAGTCTATGAAACTGGGCCTTATATCCCCACATATCCCCGCTAAATAGAGATAGCTCATTAGGGATATTTTATTTTGTCCGCTGCACCTTCCAAGACACTATCTAGTGTGCATAACAAAGCGCGCACCCGGGCTAGCAGCCCAAAGTGTGCGCTTTAATTCGAAGTAGCCAGACTATTCTATGTCACTTCACACTGTCAGATCACTTCACGCGGCGTAGTCGCAGCGAGTTAGACACTACGATCACGCTGCTCATAGCCATAGTGGCTCCGGCGATCATGGGGTTGAGTAAACCTGCCATAGCCAGCGGGATTGCGGCCACGTTGTAGGCGAAAGCCCAGAACAGGTTCTGCTTAATGATGCGCAAGGTAGCGCGCGAAACCTTGATAGCAGCCACAACTGCCTCCAGGTCGGCGCGCACTAGCGTGATGTCGGCGGCCTCAATGGCCACATCTGAGCCAGTACCCATGGCCATACCCAAACCGGCAGCGCCCGCTTGGGCTAGAGCGGCGGCGTCGTTAACACCGTCACCCACCATGGCCACATTAGCCCCCTCACTTTGCAGGCGAGCCACCACGTCGCGTTTATCCTCGGGCAGTACCTGGGCGATTACGTCATCAATACCCACCTGGCTGGCAATGAACTTGGCGGCGCGCTCATTGTCGCCAGTGAGCAGGATGGGACGCAGCCCCATAGCTTTGAGCTCACTGATGGCTTTGGCGGTGGTGGGCTTGGGTTCGTCACGCACAGCTAGGGCGGCGCGCAGGCGCAGCGATTTTGCATCCGGCCCTGAGGCCACTAGCACCACGGTGGCGCCGGTGTCTTCTAGGGCTCGTACCTGGGCTTCAGCCTGCTCAAGGCTTACGCCCTGCTGGCTCAGCCAGGTGGCTTTACCGACGACGGCGTAGCTCTGGCCTGCTGCGTGGGCTACTGTGGCGCTGACCCCGCGACCAGCATGGTTGGTGAACTCGCTGATCTGGGGCGCCTGGACGCCGTCTAGTTGTGTGCCTGCCACAATAGCGCGGGCTACTGGGTGCTCAGAGGGAAGCTCCAGTGCCTGGGCTAGGGCCAAGGTTTGCAGCTGGGCTGGACTTAGGGCGACCCCCTCCCCCAAGTCCACAACCGTGGCGCCGTCGCTAGCAGCACCGGCCTCAGCACCGGCTGCACCGGCCTGAGCACCAGCGCCGCCAGCGTCACTTACGGCGGCGTCGTCGAAAAATACCGCCTGAGCCAGGTGCATTACCCCTGTGGTGACCGTACCGGTCTTATCCAGCACCACCGTGTCAATGCGGCGGGTAGATTCAAGCACCTCCGGGCCACGAATAACCACACCCAACTGGGCGGCGCGGCCAGTACCCACCAGCAGGGCGGTAGGCGTAGCCAAACCCAAGGCGCAGGGGCAGGCAATTACCAGTACCGCCACTGCCGCTGTAATCGCGGCCTGGGCGTTGTGGCCGGTAGCCAGCCAACCTAGGAAAGTTAAAGCAGCCAGAGCTAAAACCGTGGGCACAAACACTGAGCTGACCCGGTCAGCCAGGCGCTGCACCGGCGCCTTTTCCGCCTGGGCAGCAGTAACCACCTGGGCAATACGCGACAATGTGGTGCCCGCACCCACCCGGGTGGCGCGCACAACCAGCGTGCCCGAAGTGTTCACGGTGGCGCCGGTAACCTCGTCACCTGCACTTACATCCACCGGCAAAGATTCACCGGTCAGCAAGGAAGCATCAATGGCGCTGTGCCCCTCAACCACCACGCCGTCGGTGGCAATTTTTTCGCCCGGACGCACCCGGAAACGATCGCCCACCTGCAGGCGGTCAATCGGAATTTCCGTAACCGAGCCATCAGCGTTAACCCGCGCAGCAGTTTTGGCACCCAGCTGCAAAAGCTTACGCAGCGAGTCACCTGAGCGGTGACGCACCCGCGCCTCCGCTAAACGCCCTGTGAGTAGGAAAGTCACGATCCAGGCGGCAGACTCAAAATACATGTGGGCGTGCTCGCTTTGGGTGCGCGGAATGAACTCCATGCTCATGCGCATCCCCAGCATGCCGGCACCGCCAAAAATCAGCGCCCACAGGCTCCACAAGGTGGCGGTAATAACCCCCAGGGAAACCAGGGTGTCCATGGTGGTGGAGCCGTGGCGCAAGTTAGTGAAAGCAGCCTTGTGGAAAGGCCAAGCGCACCAAGTCACCACCGGCAGGGCCAGCGCGGCCACAACCCACTGCCAGCCATAGAACTGGGCGGCGCTGACCATGGAGATCACCATCAGTGGCACTGATAGCGTGGCCGCCACGATCAGGCGACGGCGCAGGTCAGCGGCGTGGGCCAGGTGGCGGGCTTCCTGCTTGCGCATAGCCTCGACGGCGCCGTCCTCCACCTTGGTCACGGTGGCGCTGTAACCAGCTTTTTCCACCACGGCCACCAGCTGTTGCGGGTCTACCGGGGCGCTTAGCTCAACGTGGGCTGATTCGGTAGCCAGGTTAACTGAAGCGTTAACGCCAGCCACTTTATTCAGTTTTTTCTCCACGCGCGCCACGCAGGAGGCACACGTCATCCCACCCACGCTCAAATCTACGCTGCCGTGACTGGCGCTAGTTGAGGTGGTTTCTTGGATATCAGTCATTAAAGCGCCGCCTTACTCGTCGCGCTCGATCGCTTCCAGGGTGTAGTTGCCGGCTTCGTCAACGGCGTCGGCCAGGGCCTGGTCGTCTAGGTGCACGTCAGAAACCACCATTACGTCAGAGACGCCACCCTTGTTCAGGATTACTGAAACGTTCTTGACACCCTCAACCTCTTCTAGCTCTTCACTCACGTGACGCACGCAGTTAGAGCAGGTCAGGCCTGAAACCTTGAGGACGGTGGTGCGGTCGATGTTTTCAGCCATTTTCTTCTCCTAAATGTGTTGCCTACCCAGCCACAACGCAGCTGGCAGCTATGAATATGGGCTAGCCGGCCTGTAGACAGCTTTAAAACTGTCCCCCAAGCACGACTAGCCCAACCGGGATATGCCCCGAATTATTCCTAGTTAATCCTCTAGGTGGCGCACCAAACTTTCAGCCAAGCCCACGTAGGTGCCTGGGGTTAGCGCCAGCAGGCGAGCTTCGACGTCGCCAGGCATACCCAGCTCAGCGATAAAGTCACGCATAGCCTGGCCGGTAACCCGCTTACCACGGGTCAGTTCCTTTAGGCGCTCGTAGGGGTCAGCCATGCCGGTGGCGCCAGCGACGGCGGCCGCGCGCATAGCTTGTTGCACCGGTTCACCCAGCACCTCCCAGGTGGCGTCTAGGTCTTCAGCCAGGCGGCGCTCATCCACATCCAGGCCGCCCAGGCCGCCGCGCACATTAGAAATAGCCAGCAACGAGTGGCCCAGGGCCACACCCACATTGCGCTGGGTGGTGGAGTCAGTCAGGTCGCGTTGCAGGCGGCTGGTGACCAAGGTGGCCGCTAGGGAATCTAGCAGCGCACAGGAAATCTCAAAGTTGGCTTCACCGTTTTCGAAACGAATCGGGTTTACCTTGTGCGGCATGGTGGAGGAACCTGTGGAGCCCTGGGCGCTTAGACGCTGGTGGAAGTAGCCCAAAGAAATGTAGGTCCACACGTCGGTAGCCAGGTTGTGGGCAATACGGTTGTAGCGGGCCACGTCACTGTACAGCTCAGCCTGCCAGTCGTGGGATTCAATCTGGGTGGTTAGCGGGTTCCAGATCAGGCCCAGGTGCTCCACGAAACCGCGTGAAACAGCCTCCCAGTCAGCTCCCGGCACGGAAACCACGTGAGCGCCATAGGTGCCGGTGGCGCCATTGATCTTACCCAGGTATTCGGTGCCTTCAATGCGACGCAGCTGGCGGCCCAGGCGCCAAGCCAACACAGCCAGTTCCTTACCAAAAGTGGAGGGGGTGGCCGGCTGACCGTGAGTGCGGCACAGCATGGGCACCGCCTTGTACTGGCGAGCCATTTCACTAAGGTCATCCACCAGGCCCTGGGCGGCCGGCAGCCACACCTGCTTGATAGCTGAACGGATGGTTAGAGCGTAGGCCAGGTTATTGATGTCTTCACTAGTGCAGAAAATGTGCACAATCTCGTGCACCTGGGGCAGCACCGTGTCTTGACCCAGCACCTGGGGGGCGGCGTCTAGGCGACGCTTAAGCAGGTACTCCACAGCTTTCACGTCGTGGCGGGTGACTGCCTCAATTTCAGCCAGTTCATCAATTTCTGCGCGGCCAAAACTGGAAACAATACCGCGCAGGTACTGCTTCTCAGCGGCAGAGAACTTGGGTGCGCCCGGCAAAACCTCGTTATCGGTGAGGTAAATCAGCCATTCAACTTCCACATGCACGCGAGCGCGGTTCAAAGCAGCTTCAGACAGGTGGTCTACCAGCGGTGCAGCAGCAGCGCGGTAGCGTCCGTCCAACACCCCCAGAGCCAGTGGCGGGTTTACCTCAGCTAGGTTTACACGGGATAGGGGCAGGTCAGCAGTCTCAGCACAACTCATGCGCTAATTGTCTCAGCTGACCTGCCCCCAACACCAGAGGCCCGGTTTAACGTGGTTTTAGGCCACTTTTTCGCCGGGCTGGCGGCTTAGGCGCGGGCGCGTAACGGATTGGCTCGTCCGTAACGGATGCGCTGCGCACCCCGGGGTGCGCAGCCGCGCCTGCACCTGTGCCTGAGCCCGCGCCTGCGCCTAAGCTCGGACCCACGAGCGCACGCGCCGTCGGTTTTAGCGACGGTGCAGGTAGTCGCGTAGTTTGCCAGAGCGCAGCGCCCCACCGGCGGCCACTAGACCCCCGGCTACCAGCATTAGGCCTCCGGCCACACCGGTAACCGCCAGCGAGCCGTGGTGCGAGGCGCCGCTGTTACCAGCAAAAGCTACCTTCCCGGAGCCCTTTGAGGAGGGTAGCGGTGAGGGCTTTAGTGCTGCCCTGCCGGTAGGCATGGGGCTGGCACTGGGCACGGCACTAGCCGTAGGTGCAGCGGTGGGGCTGGGTGCAACGGTCGGTGCGGTGGTCGGTGTGGCAGTGGGCGACGCCGTCGGGGCCGGGGTGGGGCTTTGCGTGGGCTGCGGGGTGGGAGCGGCCGGCAGCATCCGGCGCTTACCTAGGTTCTGGTCGAAGCGAGTTACCGGGTAGGTGACCTGACTGTCGCCCTGGGTGTAGGTCAGCGTCAGCGTGGCATCCAGGTAGCCCTGCTTAGCTTCCTGCTCGCTTACCACATAGCCGCTGGTTAAGCACCACATGGTCGTGCCGGGCGCAATGTCGCCGCTGCAAGATTCAATTTCGGTGCCCTTGGGGCCCTTGGCGCTATCGATGTGCAGGGTATTACTGGTGTTGTTGACGATGCTCCAGTGGAAGGGCAGCTTTTCGCCAGCCTGGTAGGGGTTGGCCACGATGTCGCGGGTGTAGTCGCTGCGCTCGCCGACCACGGTCAGTGCGATCAGCTCAGGGGTGGTGAGTTTGAGCTCCACCGAGCCGCGCAGGGTGTACTGGCCTGCCTCCAAGGTGGCGTCCACATTGTAGGTGTCAGCCACAATATCCTTGGTGGCGGTGACCTTGACGTTTACGGTGGCAGACTCGCCAGGCTTTAGCGCCGGGGTGGCTACCAGCTCGCTGCTGACGTTTTCAGGCAGGCCGGTTAGGCGCATGGAGCCAGCCGGTAGGGCGACGTCGTCGTCATTGCGGATAGTGACGCTTACGCTGGTACTTTCCCCGGCCCCCAAGCTGACGCTAGCGGGAGCGAAGTTGGCGCAGAACGGCTTTAGCCACTCGCGCCCGAAGGTGCCTACGCGGATTTCCTTGTCGGTTTTGGTTTCATAGGCGACGGCGAAAGTGCCGTCTTTCAGGGCAGTCACCGAGGAGTAGGCGTGCGGGCCGTAGTGGTAGACGCGGCTAACGGGCCAGGTGGCGCCGTTATCGCAGGAGTAGCGCACGTTACCGGTGATGCGGTTGATCCACTGGCCTTTACGGTCAACATCTATCTGCCAGTTGTAGGGGCTGTTGTTGGCGTTGGTGAACAGCAGCTCCTTGGCGGCCTTACCGCTGGTGGCCTGGGGGTTCATACGGGTAATGCCGGCGTTTACTTCCGGGTCTACCAGGGCAGTGTCAAGGTACTGGTTCTTCCAGTTGACGCCGCCGTCGTCAGAAATAGCGACTAGGCGCCCCACCCCGTCACCCCAGTTGCGTGAGTTGAGCATGAGGCGGCCGTCGCTTAACTCAACCACCTTGTTTTCGTTGAAGCTGTTGCCGATCCGGTTACCGGCGTGCCAGGTGGCGCCGTGGTCGTCAGAGTAAACCGAGTAGGCGTAACCGTTGTGGGCTGAGTCGGTGCCAATGTATTGCTGCACCAGGCGCCCGGCGTATTTGCCGTGCTTGATTTGAATACCGTTACCTGAGGTGGCGAAGGTGCCGGTGATGCCCTTGGGTTTAACCACATTAGTGATCAGACGGTGGGTCCAGGTTTTGCCGTTGTCGGTGGAGGTGGAAACCTCAGCGCTCATAACGTTGCGGTCGGCGTCGTCGTCAGAGTCAACGGACTGGAAGAAACCCGCATCCTTAGAGTAGACGTGGAAGTTGAACAGAATATTCTTTTCCGCGTCATACACATATGAGGGGTCTGAATAGCCCTGCTTTTGGGAGCCAGGAACGCCTGCGTGGATGACGGTTTGTTCGCCCCAGGTGCGCCCGCCGTCAGTGGAGCGACGCTGCAGAATCGAGTTGGGGTTGGGGGCGTCCCTTAGGCTGGGGCGTCCGTCGTAGGAAACTACTAGATCACCGTTGTTTAGCTGCACGATTGAGGGGATGCGGTAAACCGGGAATTTACCGTCGCCACCATTGGCAACTGCTTGTGAGGTGAAATCCTGGCCAGATTCGGTGGCAGTTACGCCAGGGGTTAAAACTACACCGGTAAACGATAAGGTCAGCGCAGCTAGTGCGGCTGCGGTTTTAGCGTGGACACCCTTTGGGGACACGGGAACTCCTTCATTGGCGCTCAGGGGAGTTAGTGCGGGCCTGCGCACTTCGCTGTTGTGATTCTAAGCTTAACTGCGCGAAATTGTTACATAATGTGACTTTTTCGTTAGCTTTTGCGTCAGTTTCACTCTTGGGTGGCGGTGACGGTGGCTTTTTTCTTGGGGCGACGGCGGCTTCTTGCGCAGGGTCGACGGCGCTCGCGGCTGTAGGGTCGGGGCCGCACACTCTGGGCCGCACGTTAAGACCAAGCCGGCGCCGTCGTCGTCGTGGCTGTAAAGTGAGGCAGCGCCGTCGAGCCCAAACCACACCAAAGCACGCACAACCGAGGCTTAACTGACCGCGTGCGCCGCGCCAAAAGCGCACAAGCTTGTTAGGCCTAAAAGCAGCTTGGCAAAATATAGGCGTGGCTGTAGCTATACCTTCTTCTGCGCGGGCGCTGCTTGAGCACCTGCCACCTAAGGTGGCCACCCGCATCAGTGAGACTGTGGCTATCGCCAACCTAATTCGCCTAATTGCGCGTTTGGAGGCGGCGCGGGCCACCGTCCTACTAACGCTGACTTTTTTGCTGGCCATAACCCTGGGCATTAACAACCACTCACTTTTACCCTTCCGGGTTGGGCCATTTTGCTCCCTAGCGTTATGCCTGATCAGCGCCTATTGGGGTGGAAAAATCATCACCCAACACACGCGCGTAGCCTACGACAACGGCACTGACGCCCTGGTGCGCACCGACGCCCTAACCCCCACCGCCTCAGCTGCAGCCGCCCAAACCGCCATGGAAATTTCGCAAATGCTAATTTCCGGGGTGCTGTTTGCGGGCGTAATGCTGGGCACGCTACCCCACATGCAATTTCAAAAAGCCAGTTGGCTGGCTGTGGGCGTGGTGGTGATGGGTTCACTGACCTCTTCACTCGCGTTACTGTGGGCAGTGATTTGGCCGCATGCGCCGCGCCGCTGGATGCGGATAGTTAACGCACTTATCGGCACCTGGATTTGCGTGATGTGGTGGTCTGGGCCGCTGACTGCACTCATGCACCACAAACCTGACATGCTGCTGGGCTGGCTTAACCAGTACAGTTTCTTTTCTGATGATCCCACCTGGCCGGTAGTCATTTACGGCTTTATGGCTGAAGGCATCTCCTATGTGGCCCTATATATGCTGCGTAAAAGTGCCGCCTGGAATAACCCTTCGGCGGCCCTGCGCCAAGCCATGGAGATCACCGGGCCGCGCTGGGCTGGGCCGGGGGCTGTGGCCCTAACCCAGGAGGCGCAGCTATGGCCGCAGCTGACTGTGGCGCAAACCTTTGAAACCCTTGATGGCCTGCGCGGTTTCACTGAGCCGCCACCCCACCGTGAGCAGATGCTGCAAGCGTGTAAAACTCTTTTGCCCCCGCTCGATAAATTTATTGACGAATGCACTTTTAGCGAGCGTGAACTGGTGTTATTGGTGTGGGCGCTGAGCCAGGAGGCGGATCTAATTTTGATTCACCGCCACGAGAGTTACCAGCTTTTGCCACGTTCTATGCAGATTGTGTGCCGGCAACTGGTTAAACAGCGTATGGCTGAAGGGGTGCGTTTTGACTTCTCCCCCGCCTACGACGACGACCTGCTGAGACTAATCTGCTCAGGCCAGTAGCCTGCTCGGGCCAGTAATTCACTCAGCCCCTAACATCGCACCTACAGACACTGCCGCAACCCCACTGCCGCAACCATGCTCACTCTGCACGAATTGCCTTTATAGGCCCACTCTACGAGTTCTAATTACGAATTAATGCACCGGCGGGGAACTTTTTTACCCCCACAGCTTTATCCACACCCCTAAAGCGCGGCCTTGACTTGGCGCTTTAGCGTTTAGTCATGAATAACTTGCATTACGTTAGGCAGCTGGTCCTGAACGCTAAAAGCCAGGTGCCCACCATCCCCAGCCAGTGGCGTGGTAGCGCGGCGCAGGCCGCTGGCCAGTCTTTAGCGCAGCTGAGCGCCGCCATAAACGTACTGATCGGCGCCGTCGACAATGACATTCAGGCGCTAAACACCCCCAGCTAGGCCTAGCCATGGGCGACATTGTCTACGTTTCTGGGCCCGATAAAAATCTGCATGTAGATCCGCAGGTGCTGATGAGGCTTAAACGGCAGGTTATGAAAGTCCACTCACTGTTGGAACAAGCCAACAATGCCTATAAGGTAGCTCGCGCAGAGCCCAATCCTGGGGCGCTGGAACTACCGCGTATGCCACTACAACCCCCGCCAATATTTCCTCAGCCCCCACCCAAGCGGCTGCCCCCTGAGATGGACGCCGCCACAACCAAGGCTTTAAGAACCTGCATCAGTCAGTGTGAAACTAACGCTGACGCCCTACAAGTGGGCTATAACCTCTACACCGATGCCGAAGTTAAAGCCCAGGCATCGTGGAAATTAGAGGGGCTTAAACGCGCCAATCCTGTCTCTATGGCTAAGCATAAGAGGAACAATTTTCTAAGTGAGGGTGCGGTACGTGCCGAGCTACGCAAATACGGCCTAGATAACCCTCAAACTCTGCAGAAAAAGCTTAAAGCGTTAGGAATAGATATTGATTTAGAGGACGCTAAAGCTATTTATCAGATAGTGATATTGCTGGTTCGTAGTGGCTATGGGGGCTGGTTAATTAGTAAAGCGCCTGCTCTAATTGCTATTTATAAAGCTAGCCCTAGCCTTGGCGCATTTCTGCAGGCAGCCATGGTTTACGCCGGCGCTTTTCTGGGGCCTGAAGCTAAACTATCCTTGTCCGGGGTAAAGGCGCAGCTAACCTATGGAATTGCAGATGGCAATAAGATTTATTGGCGCGGTAAATGGGTTGACCCAAAAGAACTTAGCGATGTTGAGGCCACCAACTACTACTTGGCGTATCTAGCTGGCGGGAAAAAGAATTACCGACTCACCCTGATCAGCGACGGCCTGCGCATGGACATGCCCTCCCCCGCTATGGGGCCGCTCAGTTTCTCTTTTAAATCTGCTGTGGGCGCTGAGCTAGCTGCTGCCGTGTTGGCAGGTATAGCAAAAACTACCGGCGGGGTAGGCCAGGCCAGTCAGGTTAAGTTCAAGCCGTTAACAAGTAAATATGACGGCTCGGTGGCCGACACTATTAATTACTGCGATCACATAAATTCTTCTGATCCGCAAACTGGAGCTTTTTCTATCATTAAAACCACCTATTCTGATGGAACCTGCTCCTACCAGGTGATTTTGCCGGGCACACAACAGTGGACTGCGGGCCAGTCAAATCCCCAGGATCTACTAACTAACTTACAGGCTAATGCCGGCGCCAGTGACGACTATTCGCAGCTAGTGGTTGCCGCCATGACTAAGGCCGGCATTAAAAGCACTGACCCGGTATGCATTTACGGCCACTCCCAGGGTGGGATTGTGGCCACGAACCTAACCGCTAATGCGCAGGTGCGGGCGCGTTTCAATATTGTGGCTACAGCTACCGCCGGTAGCCCCACCGGCAATAGCGTAATTCCGCCAGGTACACAGTATTTGAGCATGGAAAACGCCGACGACATCGTGCCCAGCTTAGACGGCAAGGCGCCGGTTAGCGCCACTAACCGCACCAATGTAGTCACTGTGCATCAGGGCGGCGATCAGCATGATCAGCGTGTCTATGCGCGTTCAGCTAAGCAGTTACCTAATGAGCCGGGCGCGCAAACCTTTAATAGGGCTTGGAACCAGGATGCGGGTAAAACTGTGGTTTCGCGTCAGCAGGCCACTTTCCAAATTAAACGCACCCCGGTGGCGGAACCTGCCCCCATGCCTTCACCGCAGCCAGCGCCCACCCCACGCCAGGCGGCGCCAAGCCAGCCCCAAGCACCCACTCCGTCGCAGCCGACGCCAAGCCAGGCCACAGCGTCAAGCAGGCCCAGCCCACAACCTAGCCCTGGGCCCAGCCCAAACAAGCCGACGCCGCACTAAGGGCGGCGTCGGGCAATTAGCCAGATTCAATTATCGAAGCAGATTTAAGGCAGGAAAATGGCCACAATCATCACGATACTAATAATGATTTCGCTGACCCCAACCACGCGGGGGCGAATCACCTTGGCGCGCTTGCGTACCCTCTGGCGCTGCATAAGTGGCAGCACTAGGGCGCGCGCAGTTAACACCACCCAAAAGGCCAGGTTGGTCCAGCCGATCAGGCCGGCACTGGCCGCATATGCCACCAGAGCTAGCCCCACCAGGTGGAAGCCAAAGCTAAGAGAAATCATGGCGAGCTTACCTCGGCCACGAATCATGGATTTTACGTAGGGAACCGTGCCCACGAAATAGCCGCTAACCAATGCAGTAACCAGCCAGGCCCAGTGCCAGCCGGTTAGGTTTTGAGGACCCCCAAAGCTTTCTAGGGTGTCCGCACCCTTCTCTAAGCCTAGGAATCCGCCGGCACCGCCAGTGGCGACGTCGTAGCTGACTGCGGTCATTAGCGTGGCCGCAAGCGTGGTGGTGACGCCGCTAAGCAGCGAGCGCTCTTTACCTATGCGCACCTGCCACAGGGCCAGCGCCAATAGCGGGGCGAAAACTGCGGCCCAGCGGATCAGGTAGGGGGCGCTGATTAGGCTCGCCAGCCCAGCTATAGCACAAATTGCCGAATACCAGATCATGGGCACCAGCAGCAGTAGACGCTTAGCTTCTGAGCGGGTGCGTAGCCACTGGGTCCAGGCCCAGAACGCAAAATAGCCCATCCAGAAAGCCGGCCAGATCAGCAGATAATGCCAAGACCAACCCCCAATAAAGGCCCCCACCAGGGGTGGAATGATTAGCATCCCCCAGGCGCCATGCTGGTTAGGCACCCAGGCACGGGTGCTGGGACGGCGCCTAATTTGCTCAGCGGTAGGGCGCCGCCCAGGGCGTTCTTGCGCGCGCTGTTGTGCAGCAGCTGAAGTAGCAGCAAGCGGCTGGCCGCTAGCTAGCAATACGTCATCTTCCGGGCCTGGCAGTGACTGTTGGAAGGGCACAGAGCTGATGGCCTCGTCAGCGGTGATGTCACTATCTGGGTCTTGATACTCCACCTTTGGCATGCTGGAGCTGGGGCGCGTCTGGCGGGCTCCAGCTGACATAGCTGGCAGCTTGGCACCCGCGTCAGGGCTGGCACCCACGTCAGGGCTGGCAGCGGAGGACACTGAAGAGGTAGAGCTCATGGCCTTATTCTAGGGAAAAACCGTAGATATTTAGCTGACACGGTGTAGCAGTCTGTTCGCGCTTGCCATAACTGGGATGTACATAACTGGGCCGCAAACAAACTGGGGCCGGGCTGACACGGTCACGTCGCAAGCAAAGTAGTCCTAGAGCATAAACAAACTGGGGCCGGGCACTAATGCACCCGACCCCAGTTAGCTAAGCGAGATTAGTTGGCTAGCGCTGCGCTAACTACGCTCTTGGCTTCCTTCTGAACTTCCTTTAGGTGCTCTTCACCCAGGAAGGACTCGGCGTAAATCTTGTACACGTCCTCAGTGCCGGAGGGACGGGCCGCAAACCAAGCGTCCTTGGTGGTGACCTTCAGGCCGCCGATCGGCTCGTTGTTACCCGGGGCGCGTACCAGGCGCTGCTCAATGGGTTCACCAGCCAGCTCAGTGGCGGTGACGTTCTCGGGAGAAAGTGCAGCCAGCTTGGCCTTTTCTTCCTTGGTGGCAGCGGCGTCAACACGGGCGTAGGCCGAAGCGCCGAAGCGCTCCACCTGCTCAACGTGTAGCTGCGAGGGGCTCTTGCCGGTGACGGCGATAATCTCGCTGGCCAGCAGGGCCAGGATGATGCCGTCCTTGTCGGTGGTCCATACCTCGCCGTTGAAACGCAGGAAGGAAGCTCCCGCGCTTTCTTCACCACCGAAGCCCACGGAGCCGTCTAGCAGGCCGGGCACGAAGTGCTTGAAGCCTACCGGCACCTCCACCAGCTTGCGGCCGATGGATGCCACCACGCGGTCAATCAGGCTGGAAGAAACCAGGGTCTTGCCTACGGCGCAGTTTTCACCCCAGCCGGGACGGTGGGTGAACAGGTACTCGATAGCCACAGCCAGGAAGTGGTTGGGGTTCATCAAGCCGTCGGGGGTGACGATGCCGTGACGGTCAGAGTCGGCGTCATTACCGGTGGCGACATCGTAAGGGGTGGCGCCAGAAGCGTCAGGGGTCATGGCATTACGCAGGGAGGCCATGGCGTAGGGCGAGGAGCAGTCCATGCGGATCTTGCCATCCCAGTCCAGAGTCATGAAGGACCAGGCGGGGTCTACCTTGGGGTTGACCACGGTGAGGTTGAGGTTGTATCGCTCGCCAATCTCAGCCCAGTACTCAACCGAAGCGCCACCTAGCGGGTCTGCACCGATGCGCACGCCAGCCTTGCGAATGGCCTCCATGTCAACCACATTGGCCAGGTCAGCTACGTACAGCTCACGGTAGTCGTGGCGGATTACCAGCTCACTCTTGAGGGCCTCGTCGATGGGCACGCGCGGCACGTTACGCCAGGCGCCGTCCACTAGTAGTTCATTGGCGCGGTTGGCGATCCAACCAGTGGCGTCAGAACCGGCAGGGCCACCGGTGGGCGGGTTGTACTTGAAGCCACCATCGCGCGGGGGGTTGTGGCTGGGGGTGACAACAATACCGTCAGCTAGGCCGGGTCCGGAGGTGCGTACGCCCTCGGGGGTGCCAACGCCGTTAGCTACCAGGATGGAGTGGGAGACGGCCGGGGTGGGGGTGTAGGAGTCGCGAGAGTCGATAGCGACCTTCACGCCGGCGCCTACCAGCACCTCGACAGCGGAGCGCCAGGCCGGTAATGATAGGGCGTGAGTGTCGCGGCCCAGGTAGAGCACACCGTCGGTGCCCTGGGAGGCGCGGTACTCAACGATTGCGGCGGTGGTTGCCACAATGTGGGCTTCGTTGAAAGCAGTGTCTAGGGAGGAGCCACGGTGACCGGAGGTGCCGAAAACTACGCGCTGAGCGGGTACGGCAGGGTCCGGTACCAGGTCGTAGTAGGCCTGGCGAACTTCTTCGACATTGATGAGATCTTCAGATAAGGCGGGTTGGCCAGCTCGTTCATGCATGTCTGTAGTGTGGCACAGCTTACCCGTAAAAATCACCCCATCACATGCAAATACTCACAAATACAGGCAAAATCATCCCTTCCCTATGATTTTTCCATGGGGTTTTATAGGCAACGGACGAAATGTCAGTTTTTGTGCGGCCCACACTGTCGCACCCACACTGCCACACATTGGCGCACCCCACCGGCGCCAGCACATCCCGCGCCGCAATACCCAGCCCCAACGCCCCAAACTAGGGCCACCCCAAACTAGGATGGACCTATAGGCACCAAGCCAATCTAGGAGGTCCCATGCCCACCGCAATTTCCACCCCTAACGCCCCCGCCGCCGTCGGCCCCTACTCTCAGGCCGTTTCCACTGGCGACGACGCCGGCGCCCAGGTTTTCATTTCCGGCCAGATTCCCCTAGTTCCGGCCACGGGACAGCTGGTAGAGGGCGACATCCAGGCCCAGGCGCGCCAGAGTCTGACCAACATCGGCGAAATCCTAAAGGCTGCCGGCCTGAGCTTTGCCGACGTAGTTAAAACCACCGTGCTGCTGGCGGACATCAACGACTTTGTGGCGGTTAACGAGGTGTATGCCCAGTTCTTCACCGGCCCAGTACTGCCCGCGCGCGCAGCTTTCGGCGTGGCCGCGCTACCCAAGGGGGCCCGCGTGGAGATTGAGGCCATCGCGGTTCGCCCCTGATCAGCGCACTTTTGGAGGTTGCAGGGTTTCTCGACGTCGTCGCAGCTACCCACAAACACTTAACGGTCCGGTCGACTAATGTCTACCGGACCACTTTTATGCCAAAAGTCCTAAAATCCGCTAGACAGTTGAAAATTAAACAATCTAGACTCAAGTTATCGCAGCGCGGTACAGCTCAAAGCCAAATCTTCAGCCAGGCCGCCTGCCCTCAAACTTTCAATCTTCTAGACAGTGTCCAAATACTTAAAGGAGCACATCATGACCAAGATCGGTATTGTCGTCGGTTCCGTCCGCGAGGGTCGCGTAGGTGACCAGATCGGCAACTGGATCCTGGAGCAGGCCCGCGCCGCCCACCCCGAGGCCGAGTTCACCGTAATTGACCTGAAGGACTACGACCTGCCCATGTTCGACGGCCCGGTTGCCCCCATGGTTCTGGGCGGCAAGTATGACAACGACGCCGTCGCCGCTTGGGCCAAGGCTCTAGACGAGCAGGATGGCTTCATCTTCGTAACCAGCGAGTACAACCACACCATCCCCGGCGCCTTCAAGAACGCCGTCGACTCCATCAGCCCCGAGCTAATCGGCAAGGCTGTGGCTTTCGTGGGTTACTCCTGGGACGGCGCCATCCGCGCTGTTGAGCAGTGGCGCACCCTGTCCGCACAGTTCGACATGTACGATATCCGCGCCCAGCTAGCCCTGACCTTCCCCATGGACTTTGAGGGCACCGACACCTTCGCCCCCAACGAGCGCCGCACCGGCGAGCTAGAGGCCCTGCTCTCCCGCCTGATTGAGGTCAGCGCCAAGCTCGCAGCCTGAGCGCCAAGCTCGCGCCTGAGCCCAGCATCAATCTGAGCCCAGCACACCTCACTCTAACGGCGCCCCTCCCGCATGGCCCGGCATAACCTTGCCCTAACCCTGTAGGGTTGCCTTATGTCGAAAAAGAGTCAGCGCCGCGCCCGCGCCCAGGCCAAAAAGGCCGCCCAGGCTGTACAGTCCCCCGCCAAGCCCCAGAAGGTTGAATTTGTAGCCCGTCCCTTCGCCGGCCTTAAGAATGAAGCTGAACTGGTTGCCATGGCGCAGATCATCCCGGCCGCCACCATGACCGTTAAGCTCAACGACAGCGAACACATTCCTGCCGCTCACCGTGGCACCACAGTTGAGCTAGCCACCCTGCTGCCGGACCTAACCCAGGGCATGCGCCGCGCCGACGACCGCTACCTGGTTGCCATGCAGACCACCAAGCACTCCGGTGACGCCTCACGCGACGTCGCCTACGCCCTGCTCAACACCCTGGAGCTAGAAAACAACACTGGCCTGCAGCTAAGCACCCTACCTGAGCCCGGCCCGCGCCTACAGGACCTGCTGGACGCCGACTTTGAGCCGGTTTTCCAGCTGCACGACTCTTTTGGCTTCTGGGCTGCCCCCGGCGAGCTCAGCGATGAGGAGCTAAACAACCTGGTCAACCAGTCTCGCGACGAGATTGTGGCCACCCGCCAGGTCCCGGGCGTGGAGCACGCCTTCTGGTGCCGCATGGGCGGTAAGGAGTATGTGCGCTGGGTCCGTGAGGAGGATGAGGACGCCTTCTTCAACGCCCTGGCCAAGGTGCACGCCGCCCGTGAGTCTGAGCTTAGCGACGACGGCGCCCGCCTGGGTTCTTTCCTGGGTGCCTTCCGCGCTTACGGCATTGCCATCCCGGTATGGCAGCTTGAGCCGGGCACTACCGCCGAGCAGCTAACCGCCCCCATGCAGGCGCTGGGTGCACGCCTACAGGCTGCCCTGGCTGACGACGCCGCCTTGAACGCTGACGAGCGCCGCGCCAAGGCCGGCATCATTTCCCGCCAGGTGAACCTGTAAATCAGCGATTTTAAGGAAGCACCGTGACCCTCACCCCGGCACAAGAGGTCGCTCAAAAGCTTGCCCAGCTGGAGGCTCACTCGCAGGCACCAGCCACTGACGCCGTCGCTGGCACCCCTGCGCAAGCCGTCGCTGGCACCCCTGCACACGACGACGACACCAGTCAGCCCGGTGAGCAAGCCCAGCGAGCCGCCACGCAAGCCCAGCAGCCAGGCGCTAACTGCTGCGCCGCCAGCGAGTATCTGCCTGACCGCGCTGTTGCCTACGTGGTTGACCAGCGCGTTCAGTATGCGGATTACTTCGGCAAGCTGCCGGTGGCAGTGATTATCCCAGCTTATAACGAGACTGAGCGCATCACCGCAACCGTGCAGGCGGCCTTGGCGATTGCCGGGGTGGAGCGGGTCGTGGTGGTTGATGACGGTTCTACCGACAACACTGCCAAGATCGCTAAACGCGCTGGTGCGGAGGTTATTTCTAAGCCTCACAAGCGCGGCAAGGGCGCGGCCATGGGCTCGGGCGTGGCTTATTTGCGTAAGTCTTCCCAGCCGGATGCGGACTATTTGCTGTTGTTTGTCGACGGCGACCTGGGCGCTAGTGCCTCGGCTTGCGAGGTGCTGATTGAGCCTGTGGCCAGCGGGCGTTGCTCTATGAGCATTGCGGTGCCACCAGCTTTTAAGGGGGCTGGTGGGCATGGTTTCGTGTTGGGCACCGCCCGCAAGGCCATCAGCGAGGCTACCGGCTGGGAGCCGCAGGCTCCGCTTTCGGGGCAGCGTTGCATGAACAGTTTTGTGTTTGAAGCTTGCAAGAATCAGCTCTCTAGGGGCTGGGGTGTGGAAACCTGGTTGAGTGTGAAGGCACTTGAAGCTGGTTTCACTGTGTTAGAAGTGCCTTGCTCGATCACTCACCGCGTTAGTGTCAATAATTTGGCTGGGCGCTTGCACCGCCTGGAGCAGTTCCGTCAGGTTCGTAAAACTACACGTAAACTGCGTCCAAGCCTTGTCAGCCGCCTTTTGAATAAGCGCAGGGGCCAAGCAAACGTCAACCAGACGGCAGCTTCACAAGCTCCCTTTGAGCCTTACCGTATGCTGCGCCCCACAGCCTAAAACATGCTGCACCCCACGGCTTAAAAGCAGCCTGAACAGGGCTTACTGAAGTAACGTGCCAGCCTCATGGCGCAGCCACTTTGAACCTACGTGGCTGCGCCATAGTTTTTGTGGTAGTTCCAGGGACATAAAGCAGGCCAGAGGCACCAGCAAAAACAGACTGTAGAGCGCCATTGAGGCACCCGAATCATTTAGGGCCACTTCCAGCAACATCAAAGCAGTCACTGGGGCGAACATCAAAACAACAATGCTAGATGTTTCCGACGCATGAATAGCGACATAGAACTTTACCCAAACCCAAACAATTAATGCCATCACTATTAAGGCAACTAACATTTTCGCAGCCACATAGTCGGATTCAGCTAAAAATGGCGCCATCAAAGCCATGAACCTATGATCAATACCCGCAGCAAAAGCAGAAAGGTAATCAGGGCTCTCACCAGAACCACACCATTTAGTAAACGTCAGGATCGATAGCGAAATAAATAGAATTAAGCTTAAAACATAGATGTTAGACAAGCGTAAGCTGGGTTTAGACAGTTTCAAGACTAGTGCAGTCAACGCAACCCCAAAAACTACGGCTCCAGCAAAATTATCCCCTAAGCTCGGCAAAGCCGTAGCCAATATAAGTAATACCCCGATTCCCCCTATTGTCATCTGAGAAATGCGCAGGCTTAAACTGCGATCAAGTCGGTTAGCAAGGTAGACCAAGGCTACCAGAGCCCCCATACCCCCAAAAGCAAAACCGGCACCAGATAGCCCATGTAAATTAGTCGAATCGAGGGCAGCCATAGCAAAAGGACTATTCAAGATTAGATGACTACCACTGAGGCCATCACCCAACCAAAAGAAAGCATTTAACACACAAACCATTACGAAGCCACTTGCGTAATTAGCGAATTTTATGGTTACTAGCTGCACCAAGCAAGTAATCGCTAAACTTATGCCGATAATAGCCGCCACAAATGGAATATACCCCAAATCTGCACCATTAGCGGGATCTTCGTAATTACTGACAACATCGGGGTAGTTAGCGCTTGCAGGAGTTGAATTCATCCTCCACGCATACCAACGAGTTACACTAAGTAATATACATCCCAATGGCACACAAGCTGCAAAGACAAGTAGGTTGCGCTCAACCAGCGACCTTATGCCAGCTATTTTGAACCCCTCTGGAGAGAACTCGAATTTGGCAACCCCACTTAACCACACCACAACCGGAACTAGTAGGAGAAATAGCATCGCCAGCACATTAAAATTAGCGGCGTATTGTGAGACTTCAATTTTCTTTCCCTGCTCTACCAGAGAGTCAATTAAAGACAAACGTGCCTTAGATACAGAAGCCTTGTAAATCCCCCGATAACCTTCATCCCATAGATTTACTTGCCGGCCTTTAAAAGCCGATTTATCAACTCTACCAGGAGATTGCGGCAACGCCTTACCCACACTCCCTTCAGGGAGCCTAGCGCCATAGCGAGCCGCAACAGTAGGGGCTATATCAGTTAACCTAGTTAAATTACCGCTATAACCAAGCGAAGACCCTGAAAATATTTTATCGAACACAGATCTATCTAGACCAGGAATTAGCGCAAGATTAAGTTCTTTATACTCACAACTTGAGGCACAATAATTGCTATTAAGCGAGATAAGCATCATGTCAACATTGTCGCCATAATATGTTCGAAACAGGCTAAGGTACTCCGCATATCGATACCCGCTTTTATTTCTAGCATCAACAATCGTCACATCCGCTGGATAGTCTTCAAACCATCTACGTTTATTGCCATAAGGCCAATATCCACTGTAATAATCATAATCATCTTTTGCAACGATTTGCCTAACCCTACAGCCAGCAGATTTCAAACTGCGCACCAACATTGAAGTACGGATATTATAATCAGCGTCAACGAAATCGTTTTGCTTCCCTGACATTAGCGAGGCAAGTAGATCTTTTTCATCATGTTTAGACCTCGGAACAAATACATTCATTGGTTCGGCCGGATAACCTTCAATATATTTAGCCGTCAAGCTGTCATATTTTGAATACTTCCCATTTTCCATAGGTTTATGATTTGCGATCGCGCTAATACTTTGCCAAGTTAGCTCACTTGCAATCAGCACAATAAGAGGTTTAATTCTGGTAGTGGCTGTAGCTCCACAAGTATTTGTTACTTGCGAAGACTTATGTTGCAACCCACCCCCTTTAATAGTCACAGCATTGGCTCCACTGGCTAACACCAGCAGACACACAAGAATTACCGTAAAGATTTTCACCAGCGTTATTGCTATTCGGCTAGCTATGACGCTGCCATCAACTGCACCAAAGACACGTGTCTCGCCGTCGGTTTTAAACCGACGTAACCCAGCGTCTCCAGACAGGCCGCTCACCTGCATAAGACGTGAACTGCGTAAACCTAAGCGATCGCTGCCAAACATGAAATCCAGCATAGCGCCCATTTAACGAGGCAGTTGACGATTCCCGAAGCAAATTACAAGTTTTTACTCAAGCAGCAACACTTAGAGCTGCACGTGCCAGACAACAAAGCCACCTGCCCAGATCACCGACAGTCAGCCAGTTACAGTAGTCTCTGTATCAGGTTTTGCCGGCAGTTCCAAGGACATAAGGCAGGCCAGAGGCACCAGCAAGAACAGGCTATAGACCGCCATCGAGGCGCCTGAATCATTGAGACCCACTTCCAGCAACAGCAGCACTGTTAGGGTGTCTAGCTGCAGCCGATACACCTC